>Ga0172379_10000156_pt1 | contig 184598 bp, 185 predicted proteins | sample GrowelOW334metaG_FD_119756 | JGI IMG/M metagenome (GOLD analysis project Ga0172379, IMG submission 119756) | Groundwater microbial communities from an aquifer near a municipal landfill in Southern Ontario, Canada - Groundwater well OW334 metaG | ecosystem: Environmental > Aquatic > Deep...
CTCCGGTTACCAAGTAGCCGATGTTTTAGTTGATTCTGTCTCCGTAGGAGCAGTAGCAACCTACACTTTTACCGGAGTTAGCACGAACCATACAATTTCAGTTAGCTTTTCGGGAACAGGCGGCGGGGGTGATACGGCATTAACAATTTTTAATGAAAATTCTTCTCTGGTTGTACTTAACCAAACGATTGTAACTTGGGAGACGAACCATCCCGCTACAAGTAGAGTAATTTTTTCTGCACAAAGCGAACCTCATATTTTCCAATCCGACAATCCTCCAAACTATGGTTATGCCCAATCAACTATCGAAGATTCTCTTTCGGTTATTAATCATTCCGTTAATATTAGTGATTTAATCCCCGGCGTTACCTACTATTATAGGTGTGTATCCCGAGGTTCTTTCGCGGTTAGCGTAGAGCACAGCTTTACTGCTCCAATGCTTATTCGAGAGGTTGTAGGAGGGGAGGTATCCGGGTATGAAACCGAAGGAGGGGATATTGCATTGGCGGAGGAAAGTGAAGGAAATCAAGAAGAAATTACGATTGCGCCCTTAAGGGAAAGTTCTGATACAGAGAATACAGTAGAAGAAACTCAAGACAAAGAAGATTTCGCCGGATTTTTATTGGCGTCAATCGGGGATTTATTAAATGGTAAGTTAAATCTATGCGAAATCTTCTATGTTTCAATAATCCTCATAACTATTTTGTTGTTACTCGCGCTGGAGAATAATAGGGAAGGAAAAAATAAGGCAAAGAGATGGGTTCTCTCATTTGTTGCGATTGTTGCGTTGTTGATTCTATATAGTCTTGTCTGCCCGTACTACGGATCTTTGCTAATTGGTATCGCCCTATTTATTATATTTTTCCTTTTGTATTATTTCTTGAGGAAAAAAAAGAAAGTAGAATAAAATCAAAAAGTTTTTAATTGAGAAAACTTTTAAAGCGACTGCGTTTATTAAATCGGTCAACTTTTGGGTACCATAGACATATGGTTACAAAAGTGATAATTCATAAGTTTTTCGATATTAATATATTTTTTAAGGTGTTAAACGCTATCTCAGAAATTGTCGACGGAGCGCTGTTTTTTTGTTAGTCTTAGAAAGATCAATTATTTTAACTTCGCCTGACATAAGGGGAAACAGGGGGAGATCCAAAATATTTAGTTATCAGTTGTTTAATAAATTTTCCCGACTTTTAAAGGTTGTGGGTTCATTAATATTTTCTGTTTGACAAATTAATTAAAAGGTTTAATTTGAAACAATAGCAGTAGATCCGCCCTTTTACAAAGAGGAGGAACCAATGCGGAAAATATCAAATGACAGTTTGGTGCGTCTAACCGCTTTGATACAAATAGTCGTTGTTTTAAGCTTGTTGTTTTTCTCTCCTTGCCCGATCCTTTTTCCCGCAATCGCCTTATTCATTTTTGTGGTTATAACCGAAGTGTGGTTCATCAAAGATGTCTTCTTGATGACCATCAGCATTCACGAACATTCTTTTGTTATTTGCTTGACAGCGATTGTCATAGGCAACCTGTAACGTTTTTATGGGCGACAGAAAGGAGCAAACCATGAACGATCTCGGATTCCCCGATGATGTCCTTGATGACGATCCCTACGACGAAGCCGAAGATGACTCCGGAGGAATTATACAAGGTCTTGTCATAATAGTTTTGTTGTTTTACTTTTTCTTTCACGACCTTATTCTTTTCCGCGGGAGGAACAAGCATGACTCATTGCGGTTGTAAAGCAAATGGTGGAAGCCCTGGCCATTCCGAACTTGGGCCGGATGACGACGACAAACAAACAAAGAGAAAGCGTGAGGTTTCTCAAACATCGCAAGTAGTTGGCTCGGAAACCACTAAGGAGTTTCCTTGGTTTCGCGTCGGTACTGGTGCCCTCCTCATAATATTATTGCTCGTTTTGCTATTCATGCTGGCTCCAGACTGGGTAGCTTCTTTATGCAAAAACCCTGCGGCAACGTCGTAGGGATTTTTTTACATTGTTTTTCTATAAGTAATGTGCTCTCTGTCAGGGTCAGTTTAGTTGTCTTTTGGAATGTTTATGGTTTTCACGGACTTCTTATTCTCTGAGTCCCACATATTGACAAAGTACAGTTTTCGTCTATACTTAATAATACGGAAACGTAGTCGAATTTCTCGTTAAAGTACTAATAACAATAATTCATTCAATGGAAGGCACAATCAAAACCCTTACAGGGAAAGGATTTGGATTCATTTCTCGCGAAGGCGAAACAAAGGATCTATTTTTCCACTCTAAGGAATTGCAAGGTGTAACGTTTGAGGAATTGAAGGTTGGCGACAAAGTCAACTTCGAGGTTATTGAGACCGAAAAAGGTCCAGCAGCCACCAACGTATCACGAGCATAAAACTAAGAAAAACCGGCCTCTCACGAGGCTGGTTTTTTGTTTGACAAAATACAGGAATGTAATAGGATTTAATCAAGCTCATTTACAAGGAGGCATGTATGAATACAATCGAGTGGGTTTGCGTCTCCTTTATTTTTATTGTATTCATTCTTTTCGGTATATCTGTGTTGGGGGCGAGGAGAAAAAAGTGCTGTCCTCTGTGCAGAAAGGAAGGTAAGCTTATCACTATACGGAGAATTCCCCAGCCAAACCAGCCGAGCGATAGAAGCGTTTTTCATTTGGTCGTTAGGTACCAGTTGACGCGCGAATACGGGTGCGCAATTTGTCGCCAAAGGTGGAATATCGGAGGTAGGATCATTTCGGAGTGTTGCGATAACTAAAAGGAAGGAGAGTAGTAATGGGGAGACGGATCGACCCAGAAAGAGAAACGGATTTGCAGGAATGTTCCGATAGATTAGATGCCATAACTACTTGGGACGAGATCTTGTATAATATCTCTGCGACCGGCGCTTTGATCTCTTTGATTGTCATGCTTTTAGGTTTAGGCGTAGCCGTAATCACTGAACCGAACAATTGGACGGTTGCCCTTTTCGGGGCTTTAATATATGGCATAAGCCTTTTGTGCGCAGTAGCAACTGCAACCATTAAGGAAATATCGAATAAAGTCAGAGTTAATAAGTAAAGGCCCTACGACAATGTCGCAGGGATTTTTTTTGTATAAAAAAAGAGCGTTTGGCGCTCTTATACTTGCTCTTCAATATTCGGAAGGGGATCGATTGGAACATGTCCGAACGTTATCTCTGCCCTGGGCAGGCAAATCACTGCGAAGTTTCTGCTTCGTGCTACATCTCCCGGATTAATAATCCTTACGTCTTGTTCTTCCATAAACGTATCTCGAGAGCATCCGAAGAGTATGAAGCTGACGAAAGGAAACCTTTCTTTAAGCGAAAGTATGTACTTATGCATTCCTACTTCGGACTCATCGAGAAGCTTTCGCGCTAAACCTAGTTGTATGAAGAATTGGTATCCGTTTATATCCACTAGCGGCGACTCAGGATCAATTAAATGCCAGTTGTCAGGAACATTTGCAGAATTCGTTTGAGAATCTCTTAGGTTGTAAAAGACCTCGAAGTCATTCAGTTCAGGCCTGCCGATATCTTCTTCGGCAATATTTCCGCAGTGGATAATTCTGCTGACGTCTCGCCTATGGAATTCTTCAGCAAGTTTTTGCCAGAAGTCTATATCAAGCTGCGAGATCTTTAAGCTATCGGAAATAACGCCGACGGAAAATGGTTTTGTTAAGGGCTTGGTCTTTGGTATTCTGCCAAAGACGATTTCGTCGTTCTTCGTGTCGATCACGGCGAATTCATAGCCATCATACGAGTCGGAAATCGCCCCTGGGTTTATAAACGTCACTAGTTGAGTTTGGAACAGAATCTGATGGTGTGTGTGGCCTGCGAAAACCCACCGCAGGCCGTCATGATCTCGTCGTATTTCGTTGAGCTTCTTTGAGAATTCAAGCTCTGACCCCGTTAAGAAGTCAAAAGACATTTTGTGGCCGACATAACATCGGATATCGCCGATATCTACGACTCTTTCACCTGGCTTTGTCAGCTCCCAGTTTCTAGGGGGCGTCCTAAAGGCCGGCTTTTCGACCTGTTCGGCATTTAAGGCGCATACCACGGGTATGTCCAGGAATACTTCTGAAGATAAGTGTTTGGGCTCAATGTCTCCGCAGTGAATGATTAATTCAACCCCTCTTTCTCTCAACTCTTTAATAATATGGGGCAAGGCCCCAGCATTGTCTTCGTGCGTATCAGAGATTAGTCCGATAATCATAAATTCCTCCTTCCTTGTATATTTTAAAAGATCCTTTCCGGTATTATATTTCTATTCTTATTGAGGGTTTTTGTCAAAGATATTATTGGTGTAGACATTGTTGACTTTCAACGGTGTTGGTATAATACAGTTGTGAGCGCTGACTAATAGTGATAAAATTAAAATAAAAATATGGAAACATCTAAAAAAACAATTATTATCGTAATCGCCGTCGTTGTTGTGCTAATTATTGCGGTCGGAGGATATTTCGGTTGGATTCGCTGGAAAGAATCCGATAAGTTATCGTCCGATGCGAACGGTTTGGATGCGATTGGAGATGCGTCCGACCAAATAATAGATGACGCAATTAAAGGGGCGCTGCCTTCAATACAAACAAACCCATTGGAGGACAAGCCGGATGTGAATCCCGCTTCTAAAACTAATCCGTTTTCGAATATAAAAACTAACCCTTTTGATTAAAAATATGAAATTAAAATATTTTGTCTGTTTCGTTGCTGTTAGTTTTCTTGTTACGGGATTCTTAATTCCGGCTGGACGAGTTTTCGCTCAGTTATCAAATATCCAGTATCCGGTGGAGGAGCTAGGGGGATGCAAGGACGAGGAATCCTGCCGTTCGTTTTGTGACGATCCTGCAAATCTGGATGCGTGTTTATCTTTTGGCGAGAAAAATAACTTGATGTCGGGTGAAGAAATAAAATTAGCGAAAAAATTTGAGGCAGCGGGAAAGAAGGGGCCTGGCGGCTGCAAAGACAAAGCTTCCTGCGAAGCTTTTTGTGATGACATGGCGAACATTGACGAATGTGTAACATTTGCAGAAAAGAATAATTTAATGTCGCCTCAAGAATTGGCTGAGGCAAAAAAAGTCAAAGAAGCTATAGGTCGGGGCGTAAAGCCGCCTTCTTGTGGTAATAAAAAGGCGTGTGACGCATACTGCGAAGACCCGGATCATATGGAAGAATGTATCACCTTTGGAGTAGAAGCGGGATTTATACAAGGCAAAGAGCTCGAGGATTCCCAGAAGATGCTGGCAGCCCTTAAAAAGGGTGTCAAGCCTCCTCCATGTCGAGGCAAGGAAGCTTGCGACGAATATTGCAGTAGTCCGGACAATATGGAAGTTTGTATGAATTTTGCAATGGAAGCAGGTTTTATGAGCGACGAGGAAAAGGCGAATTCTCAAAAGATGCTGCAAGCTGTAAAAAAAGGAATTAAACCGCCGGCATGTAAGGGCCGGGATGAGTGCGATGCTTATTGTGCCGAGGAAAGTCATTTTGAGGAGTGTATAGCTTTTTCCGAAGCAGCGGGGTTTATGAATCCGGAGGAAGCTAAGATGGCTAGGAAAACAGGCGGTAAGGGCCCGGGTGGTTGCAAAGGGAAGAGTGAATGTGAGGCATTTTGTAATGATGTCAATAACCAGGAAACATGTTTTAATTTTGCTAAAGAAAACGGCATGATCCCGGAAGAGGATTTAAAAAGAATGGAAGAAGGCAAACAAAAGTTTAAAGGAACATTAGAAGAGGCTCCCACGGAGGTGCTTGATTGCCTTGACTCTAAGCTCGGGACTGATATGATGGAACAGTTGAAAAGCGGGGCTGTTATGCCTCCAAGAGAAATAGGGGATAAGATGCGTGAATGTTTTGAAAAGATGGGACCTGGAGAGCCGGGTTCTGGCGGGATGATACCTCCAGCCGGTCAGACTGGTCCGGGAGGATGCATGGACGAAGAAAGCTGCAAGGCATATTGTGAATCTAATCCCGAAGGATGCCAGAAATTCCAACCAGGTCCAGGTGAAATGAACCCTGGTGGTCAGATTATGCCGCAGCAAGCCGGCCCAGGGGGATGTAAGGGCCCGGATGAATGCAAAGTCTATTGCGAATCTAATCCGGAAGAATGCAAAAACTTTGGGAATTCCGGTGGCAATCAATTTGCCCCGGGAACGGGTCCGTCTGATTTGCCTAACGGACAGACTATTCAAGGAGGACAACCTAGTGAATTTAAACCAGGTCCGGGAAATTGTCAGAATCCTGAGGAGTGCCAGCAAAGGCAAGAAGGTGGCAATCCGCCCTTACCTCCAAAGGGATGTGAAGGGGAAAATTGCATGCAGGGACCCCCACCTAATTATCCCGGTGATCAATCCCAGCCTGGAGGAAACCCTCCTAATCCTCCGCAAGATCAGATACCTCCAGGAGATATGCAACCACCAGCTGGTTCATTTCCGCCCGGAGATAACCCCCCGCCCCCTGGAGAAAACCCGCCACCACCCGGAGATAATCCACCTCCACCAGATGGTTCTCCGACAAGTATGATTAACAATGGAACCTTATTAGGTGCTTTACTCAATCTATTTCTGTCTGCATTGAAACAATAACGCGGATTAATTAAATCTGATTATGAAGAATAACAAAAAAAGCGAGGAAGGTGTAAAAACTATTACTCCTAGAAGCGCAAACTACTCTCAGTGGTATTTAGATGTGATTGCCAGCGCTGATTTAGCTGAGCATTCTGTAGTTCGGGGCTGCATGGTAATCAAGCCCTACGGTTACGCCATTTGGGAGAATATAGTGGCAGTTTTGGATTCAATGTTTAAGGAACTTGGCGTAAAGAACGCATATTTCCCAATATTTATTCCCGAAAGCTTTTTGAAGAAGGAAAAAAAACACATAAAAGGTTTTTCTCCTGAATTGGCCGTTGTAACTCACGGCGGCGGAAGCAAGCTGGAAGAGCCTTTAGTGGTAAGGCCCACTTCCGAAACTATTATTTATGATTCCTTTTCGCGGTGGATTCATTCGTATCGTGATTTGCCGTTGATAATCAATCAATGGGCGAATATTGTGCGTTGGGAAATGCGGCCCCGTTTGTTTTTAAGAACAACTGAGTTCTTGTGGCAGGAGGGCCATACTGCTCATGCGACTTTAGACGAAGCTGAAAAGTACTCCTTGAACATACTCGAAAGCGTGTATAAACGTTTTGCACAGGATTTCCTAGCCATGCCCGTGTATACGGGTCAAAAATCAGAATCCGAGAAATTTCCGGGAGCTCTCAAAACATTCTGCATTGAAGCAATGATGCAGGACGGAAAATCCTTGCAGTCCGGTACCTCGCACAATCTGTCTGATAATTTTTCTAAGCTGTTTAATGTTGCCTTTACTGATGAAAAGGGAGAAAAGAAAAACGTTTTCCAAACTAGTTGGGGAGTAAGCACACGCTTAATCGGCGGCCTAATTATGATTCATAGCGACGACAAAGGATTAGTCCTGCCTCCTAAAATAGCCCCTGTGCACGCCGTGGTTATACCTATACAAAACACCGAAGAAATACTAGAGGCGGCAAAGAGCATTAAAAGACAATTAACCGGCCTTTCTGTTGAAGTTGACTCACGGGATAACTTGAGGCCCGGGGAAAAGTATTATGAATGGGAGAAGAAAGGAGTACCTGTCAGGATTGAAATCGGACCGAAGGATCTGGAGCAAAAACAGGCAATTCTTGTCCGCCGGGATACCGGAGCAAAAGAATCCTGCCCAATGAATCAAATAAAGGAAAAAGTTGGCGCGCTTTTAAAAGAAATACAGGATAATCTTTTTGAAGTTGCGCTCAAGAGGAGAGAAGATAGTAATAAATTAGTCGACACCTGGAAGGATTTTGAGAAGGCGATCAAGGAAGGCGGATATGTCTTTGCGCATTGGTGCGGGGAAGAAGACTGCGAGGCAGATATTAAAAAGAAAACAAAAGCAGTAAGTAGGTTTTTGCCCCTTAGCGCTAAGGAAGAACCGGGAGAGCATGAATGTATAAAGTGCGGGAAAAAAACGAGTTCTAAAAAACGCTGGGCGTTTGCGCAGGCGTATTAAACAACTATGAAGGGCGGGCACACATACGTGCCTGCTTTTTCTTTGCTTGTTTTTTGTTGAAAATTTTGGTAAATTTAATTTAGTAATAAAACCATTAAATGAAGGTTCTGCAAATGATTGATAAAACTATCACAACCGAAGAACTTGCAAAGCGGATCCATCATTTGGTGGACCGACTTTGACGTTGAAGGAAAGGAAAAGGAACTAAACCGTCTAGAAAAAGAAACACAGACGAAGAATTTCTGGGACGATAACGTTAAAGCGGGGGAAACGAATCAAAGAATCAATACGATTAAAAATGAAATTGCCAGCCTGGAGGAATTCCAGAAAGAAATTAATGATTTGAAGGAGTTAGAAGGATTAACAGGAGAAACTTTAACAGATGATATCGAAAAGAGAAAGCAGGATTTGGAAAGAAAGATTAAGAAAGAAGAAATAAAAACATTCTTTGCAGACGAGTACGACAAGAACAACGCTATTTTACAAATATTCAGCGGGGCAGGGGGAGTTGACGCACAAGACTGGGCAACAATGATTCTGCGTATGTTTGAAAGATATTGTGCGACAAAGAACTTTGATGTTAAGGTTTTACACCAAGCATTCGGAGAGGGCGGAGGCCCGGAAGGAAGGATTGGAATAAAGTCAGCCACGCTTGAAGTGAACGGCCCCTATGCTTACGGGTTTTTGAAAAATGAAACCGGGGTTCACCGTTTAGTTCGTATTTCCCCATTTTCTTCGCAAAAGCTCCGTCATACTTCGTTCGTCTTGGTCGAGGTTTTACCCGAGCTAGGCAAAGGAGAAGAAAAGGAAATCGAGATAAAACCCGAAGACTTAAAAGTAGATACATTTAAATCGTCCGGTCCAGGAGGCCAGTATGTTAACAAACGGGAGAGCGCGATAAGAATTACGCACATACCAACGAATATTGTTGTTTCTTCGCAGTCAGAAAGATTGCAGGGAGCGAATAGGGAGAACGCAATGAAAATTCTTTACGCAAAGATTTACCAGTTAAAGAAAGAACAAAAAAAACAGAAGATGTCTGAGATAAAAGGGGGAAGGGTATCGGCAAGCTGGGGAAATCAGATAAGATCGTATGTCCTGCACCCGTATAAGATGGTAAAGGATTTAAGAACGGATGTTGAAACGTCTGACGTGAATAAAGTATTAGACGGCGATTTAGACGAGTTCATCGAAGCGGAAATAAAAATAGTTTCAAATGATTAAATTCAGCCACGTTACAAAAGTTTATCCGCCGAACACAGTTGTTCTGGATGATGTTTCTTTCGAAGTGAATGTTGGAGAGTTTGTTTCCATCATCGGTAAGTCCGGAGCCGGTAAAACAACTTTAGTCCGTCTGCTTTTAGGGCTTGAAAAACCAACCTCCGGTGAGATTTTTTTTGAAGAAGCAAACGTTTTACATAAGCACCATCATCAACTGCAGGAATTAAGGCAAAAGATCGGCGTTATTTACCAAGATTACCGGCTTTTACCGAATAAAACTGTTTACGAGAATGTTGCTTACGTTATGCTGGTGAAAGGGGAGAAGGAAAGTAAGATTGAAGAAGAAGTGAATAAAGTTTTAGAAATTACAGGGTTGCTGGAGAAAGCAAACAATTTTCCTGATGAGCTTTCTGGCGGGGAAAAACAGAGGCTAGCTGTTGCTCGGGCCGTAGTAAACCAGCCCGATGTCATAATCGCCGATGAACCCACCGGGAATCTTGATCCGTATAACAGCTATGAAGTTGTTTCCTTATTAAAAAAAATGAACGAAGCAGGTAATGTTATTATTCTGGCCACACACGATAAAGAAATAGTGAATAAATTAGGCAAAAGGGTAATTACCCTGGAAGACGGTAAAATAATAAGAGACGACAAAGAAGGTCGTTTTATGCTTTAATAATATAAATGTATGATGAACAATTTTAAAAGAGTTTTAAAATTCGCTTGGACTGATTTTTCAAGAAATCGCAGCAATAACTTTGCAGCAATTTTTGTCTTGGCCTTACCGATACTCTTGGCAACCTCTTTATTCGTTTTCCAGGGAATATCAGAATATATAATTTATGAAGTTAAAGGGAAGATGGATGTAACGGCATTTTTTCAACAGGATGTCGCCGAATCCGATATTTTAAGAGTAAAGGACGAACTCATCGATCTTTCTCCTGAGATAAAGTCTGTCACATATGTTTCAAAAGATCAGGCTATGGAGAATTTTATCGCCCGTCACCAGAATGACCCGGATTTCTCTGAGGCTTTGGAGGAAGTGGGGGTCAATCCGTTTCTATCGTCTTTAGACATCGTGACTGATGACCCGCTTCAGTATGAGAAGGTTGCTTTCTTTTTAGAAGCTGGACCATATGCCCAACTCATAGATAAAGTGGATTATTCTCAGAAAAAAGACACAATCGAAAAGGTTTTTAGCATTACCGCCAATGTTAATAGATTCGGCCTTGTCTTGGGGATTATTCTATTCCTAATCGCCATTCTTGTAGTTTTGAATACTATTAAGTTGTCTATTGATAGCTCCAAAGATGAAATTACTACAATGAAGCTAGTGGGTGCGTCCGATTGGTTTATCCGGGGTCCATTTATTGTTCAAGGAATAATTTGCGGATTCGCCGCTTTTCTAATATGCTTTGTTATCTCTGTTTCCCTCATTTTCCTCTTGTCGCCGAATATTGCTTTCCTTACGCCTGGGTTTACAATAGCCCATTATTTCACAAGCCACCTGCTTATTGTGTTATTGATTCAGCTGGGGTTCGGTGTCGGCCTTGGGGCTTTAGCCAGCTTTATTCTTGCGAGAAGCTATTTGAAGGTGTAATATTGAATTTAGCGATTTTCCGGGATCGTCTAATGGTAGGACATATGCCTCTGGAGCATAGAATCTTGGTTCGAGTCCAAGTCCCGGAACAGTAGGGCTTGGGCGTGTAGTTCAGTGGTAGAACGCTGTCCTGATAAGACAGAGGTCGAAGGTTCGATTCCTTCCACGCCCACATCATATTCCGAGAGAAGGTCGCCTTTCTGGCGATTTTTTGATACAATTAAACAATGACTTGGATTATCCCGCTTGTATTTTTAATATTGTTTGAAATTATCGCTGACATTCTTGCAAAGGGCTGGGCGTTACATGGTTCATCTATAAGGTGGATTGGAGCAATCTCGGCATATATAATCGCAAACTCTTTTTGGTTAATAGCTTTAAGACAGGGATCGGGTCTTGGTCGCGGAGCAGTTATTTTTTCTGTCGTTTCTGCGATATTAGCCGTAGCCGTAGGATTATTACTGTATAAAGAAGGTTTTACCCGAATACAGTTTGTTGGAATCTTTCTGGGTCTGATTTCTCTTATTTTGATATTCTGGAACAATTAGTGTTTTTAATGCTTTCTTTAATTTAATTTGATATTGTGCGAGTATTATTAACTCAATTAAGTAATTATGCGCATTTTTAAAACGTGGTCGTTTCTTTGGTGGGAAGTGGGTTTAATAAAAATATGTCTTATTTCTTTAGGCATAATTTTGGGTGTTTACTTTTCCAGTTATCTGGCCGGCCTGTTGTGGCTCTGGTGGATACTATTCGTTGTAACCGCAGTATATTTTATAATTAAATGCATAAAAGATTGCAATAAGTAAAATCATGAAAGGATATATATCAAATATTGAGCAGGACACTTTGGGAAATAGTAATTTCCGCAAAGTACTCTACACTGGCAAGCACAGCCAGTTAGTATTAATGTCGTTGGCTCCGAAAGAAGAAATTGGCATGGAGGTTCACGAAGAAAACGACCAGTTCTTCCGATTCGAGAAAGGCCAAGGCAAGTGTATTATTGACGGCAACGAATATGAGCTTTCCGACGGAGTAGCTGTTGTGGTTCCTGCCGGAGCGCAGCATAATATTATTAATACTTCTGAAACGGAAGAGTTAAAGCTATATACAATTTATTCTCCAGCTCACCATAAAGACGGTATTGTCCGTGCTACTAAGGCAGAAGCTGAGAATGGGCCGGAGTTTGACGGAGTTACTACTGAATAATTTCGATTGACAAGCCGTTTAGAATAAGTAGAATATATATAGGTAGCTTTATTTAGATACTTTAGGTATCCTAAGTAAATTCTGATTCTCTGGCGTCTTATTAGAGAGAATTTCAGGAAAGGTCGGGCTACTGAAAAATACGATGGAATTTTAAGAAAACATGGCAAAAGAAAACGACAAGGAGTTCCTTGAGTTCCTTATAAAGGCGTTAGTTGACCATCCGAAAGATGTCGAAGTCGACAGAAAGGTCGACGAAATGGGAGTATTACTTTCATTGAAAGTAAACCCCGAGGACATGGGTCAAATTATCGGCCGCGAAGGTTCAACTGCCAAAGCTATCAGAAGCTTGGTAAGAATCGTTGGACTTAAAAACCACGCCCGGGTTAACTTGAAGATTGAAGAACCAGAGGGTGGTCGCGCTCCAAGGAAAGAGGACAAGAAACCAGTTGAAGATATTGATAACATCACTCTCTAATTTTGAGAGAAGCAAAAGCCGTGCTATGATAATAGTACGGTTTTTGTTTTATGAAATTCGATATTATTACAATTTTTCCCGATATATTTAAAGGATATTTCGGCCAATCTTTAATAAAAAAAGCCCAGGACAAGGGCCTTATTTCTATTCGTATCCATAACCTACGGAATTGGGCCAAAGATAGCCATAAAACTGTTGACGAAAAACCTTTTGGCGGCGGGTTGGGAATGGTTATGAAGGTTGAGCCTATTTACAAAGCAATCCAGGCCCTGAAAGGTAAAAAGAAAACAAAAGTTATTCTTTTTACTCCTCGGGGGAAAAAGTTCGATCAAAAAGTTGCCAACCAGCTATCAAAGCTTGACCAAATAATATTCATCTGCGGAAGATACGAAGGAATTGACGAACGAGTGGCAAAAAATATAGCGGATATGCAATTATCAATAGGGGATTATGATTTAATGGGCGGGGAGTTGCCGGCAATGATTGCAATTGAGACCATAAGCAGGTTGATTCCTGGGGTTATCGGGAAAAAGGAGTTATTGAAGGAAAGGGTTCAGAAAGGAGGAGGGTTTATTGAATACGAACAATATACCAGACCCGAGGTTTTTTCCCCGAAGAAAGGCGTGAACTGGAAAATACCGAAAGTATTAGTTTCTGGCAATCACAAAGAAATACAGAAATGGAGGGAGAAACATCATAAGGTTATTGGCAAATAGAGTTTTTTGTGTTAAAAATTAGATAATTCAGGGTAGGTACCAAAGTAGTCAACTGGACCTGACTGTAAATCAGGTGGCTCCGGCCTTCGGGGGTGCAAATCCCTCCCTGCCCACCAGAAAATAGTTGTAATTGGCAGACTAAAACCTATAGGTTTTAGTCTTGTTTCCTGGTTGTGTTTGACTTATAATTAGCTAAGTTAAACACATATGAAGAAATTATCAATCGAAAAACTTAAGAATTTATATACCACTCAAGGAAAATCTGCTCAAGAAATATCTCGGATGATTGGTTGCTCTGAACACGGAATAAATTATTGGCTGCGTGTTTATAGAATAAAGAAGAGGACGATAAGCGAAGCGATTTATTTAAAAAATAATCCAAACGGCGATCCTTTCCGGATTAAAAAAGATCTAACCACAGATGAGCAAAATTTATTGGGTTTGGGATTGGGTCTTTACTGGGGTGAAGGGAATAAAAAGAGTAAAACCGCAGTACGATTAGGTAATTCCGATCCCAAGCTTATCAGAACTTTTCGTGAGTTTCTCGTGAAGATATGTAATGTTAAAGACGAGAAAATAAAGTATAATCTGCTTTTATTCAATGATGCGGATGAAAGGAGTGCAATTAATTTTTGGGGAAAGGAGCTTGGTTATTCCTCAAATCGGATAGGCTCCGTTACCTCTCTGAAACCTCGCGGGAAAGGAAATTACAAGAAAAAAAGCATGACAGGAGTTCTTATGATTGAGTTTAATAACATTAAACTTAAGAAAGAAGTAGACGCAATGCTGGATGACAATATGAGAAGAGTTTTAAAACTGCCAGGATAGCTTAGTCGGTTAAAGCACGTCATTGGTAATGACGAGAGCGGCGGTTCGATTCCGCCTCCTGGCTCAGGAAATATATAAATATAAAAAAATAAAACAATGGCAAAGAAAAAACAGTTTTCTAAAATTCAATGTACGACCTGCAAGGAAGTCAACTACTTCACAAAGAAATCGAAGGCGGCTGCGGAGAAGAAGTTGGAATCAAAAAAGTTTTGCAAAACTTGCAGAAAACATACGGCCCACAAAGAGGGGAAACGGTAATAGCCATTTATTCCTCCTCAGGAAGTGCGAAAAAACCCGAGCCATTAGCCCGGGTTTTAAATTGACAACGACGGCAGAAAACGTAATATAAAGTCAACGTATTTCTGGCTTTCGCCAGACGTTTGATTGCGTCTTTTACAATTTGGCTGGAAAGCCGAAGGAAGGTGTCCAATGATGGGTTTCCGGGAGAAGCTCGCCAGAAGGCAACACGAGGCGAAAACATTGGTGTGCGTGGGTCTTGATCCGCTAGTCGAGAATATGCCCGAATGCCTAAGAGGCAAGGAAGCATTTTTGGCCGCAGACATCGCATCCTGGATGCTCAAGATTGCAACGGCGACAGCGCCGTTCGCTTCGATGTTCAAACCTCAAAGCGCTCACTGGGAGGCAATTCCCGGCGGTGCTGATGCGCTGAGGAAGGTCGTGAATGGCATTCACGATGCCTTCCCGGGCATTCCTGTGTTTCTCGACTGCAAGCGCGGAGACATCGCCCGCACTCAGCAGCAGTATCGGGCCGCGCATTTCGGTTTTCAGGGGGTGGACGGAATGAACTTCTCGCCCTACATGGGTAAGGACTGCATGGCCGCACTCGTGGATAAAGGGAATCTCGGCAGAGCCCTCGTCGGGCTCTGCTATACGAGCAACCCGGATGCGCGAGAAGTGCAGAATGTTTGCATTCTGGGTCACGACCCCTATCAGTATTATTGGGAGTTTATCGCCGGACGTGTTCTGGCTTGGGCTGAAGAACTCGGCGTTGCCGAAAATGCCGGGCTTGTGATGGCCGCTGCCTACAAGCCCAGGAAAGACGGCTTGGAGATTTACTCCAAACACTTAACGCGTTGCCGGGAGCTTGTCGGCGACCGGTTGTGGTTCCTAATCCCCGGAATCGGAGCGCAGCACGGCTTTATCGAAGAAACCGTTCGTACTGCCTATGTTGGCCCGGGATCTGTTGCAATCAACTCCTCGTCGGAGATCGATTTTGCCAGTAACGGTACTGACTTTGCGGAAGCTGCGGCGAAGAAAGCAATGGAATTGCGTGATGGCATCAATAGTGTCCTTGTTAATTCGTGATACGGCTGACCCAAGAAAGGAGCGAACGAACTATGGCCAAACGCAGGAAAATCGAAATTGCCGGTGACAATCATTTGGAAACACTCGGCAGATGCGGAGGTTATTACGCTTGTCCGAAAGATCCGAATGGTTGCAGATTGGGCCCGCTCGTCGGTTACGCCGGCGACTACGAGGCACCTGACGGCAGCAGGAAGCGTTTTGTCGGGGATGTTTACGCCAATTTCGCCCTGGCCGAGTCCCACCCCCACGTGCTGAAGTTCTTTGCGAGATGTATCAGTGTGAGCTTGAATTCCCAGGTAGACCTAAGAACTATCGACGTTTTTTGCGGAGCTCCCATTGGGGGATACTCTTTGGCTGATGCCCTTGGCTTAGGTAATAATATCGGCATGATCAAAGCCGAGAAAAAGGTCCTTGCACTGAAGACGCCGAATTCCAGGGAGACCTCCAAAATCGTTTTTGCCCGGCACGAAGTCAAGGCCGGCCAACGCGTGGTCATAGCCGAAGATGTTTGCAATAACTTCTCGACAACTCGAGAGCTGATAACGTTGATCACTTCCGCCGGTGGAATCGTCCTGGCAATTGTTTGTTTCCTTAACCGTTCGATGACGGTTGGCAGTACATACGTCTTGCCGCTCGAATCCGGTGTTCTGCAGATACCGGTGGTAAGTCTGGTGGGCATGCCTATCAACGAATGGAAACAGGAAGATCCGGCGGTTGCCGAGGATATTGCCAAAGGCAACGTGGTTTGGAAAGCTAAGGATGAATGGGATCGCCTTATGCTGGCGATGAGCGCTCACGCCTAGGCGTTGAATCCTTCGTAAGTTTATTAATCGACCAACAGGGCCCGAAATAGCGAGAAATCATTTTGGGTCTTTTTTTTGTAAAAATATTTACATAGTTGCGGGTTAGCGACATGAATGAGAAAACATAAATCGTTTGTTTAAAAAAATCCTGCTCAGTGCCCAGAGTTTTATCTTAATCAAGACATTGACATGCTTCCGCTATTTTAATAGAACAATAGTATAGTGTGTGACCTTTGACAACCATATTCTTGTAAGATTCCGCGATGCGGAATCGGAAAGGCGGCGTTATGTCGAAACATTCCCCTGCAAGAGCTAATTTCCCAATTTTGCCCGGGTTAGGGCAACCTATGCGCGGTAAAGTTCGAGATACCTACAATTTGCCCGACAACAAACTGCTGTCCGTCGCAAGCGACGGTATAAGCATTTTTGATTTTGTCCTAAACGCAACAGTGCCTGAAAAGGGAAGTATTCTTAACGCACTGAATCATTTCTGGCTTCAGTACTTTGCAAAGCTTGGATTCGAAACTCATTTTGTAGCCGCTGGTCCCGCTATTGCCAACTATTATCTTCCAAACGGACTCGAGCCCGATGCTGATCTCCAATCCCGGGCGATGGTAATCAAGAAGCTCAGTATGGCTCCTGTAGAATTCATAGCTCGAGCTGTATTAACCGGCTCCGCCGTAGGGAGTTATGCAGAGAACGGCCAGGTTTGCGGACACAAGCTTCCTTCAGGACTGCAAGACGGCGATGAGCTTCCGTACATTCTTGACACGCCTACCAGCAAGGCTGAGGCAGGGCATGATGAACATCTTCCAGCCAGTCGGGTGAGAGAGGCGTATCCATACCAGACGTATTTGCTCTTGCAGATGTTTCAGATTGCTTCAAACTACGCAGGGCAGCGGGGGATTAAGATTGCTGATGCGAAAGTCGAATTCGGCATAGCTGGAACAATCGGAGACGAGATATTCACTCCGGATTCAAGCCGTTTTTGGGAAATGCAAACCTGGCTCGACGGCCGAGAAGTCGCTACCGGCAGAAAGGCACCGCCGTCCTATGATAAGCAGATTGTCCGAATTTGGGGCATCGGCCAAGGTATCAACACGTTGAATCCCGAAAAGCCCGATGACGTCGCACAGGCGCACGCAATGGTTGTACCTGAGGGCCTTATTCGGCAAACTACAAAAACCTACCGATATATGTTCTGGAGATTGATCGGTCAAACAAGGGAACGTTATCTCCGGGATGTGATGGGAATTGACGTTAAACCCAGCGTTAAAAACATCGCGATTATATGCGGAAGCGAAACTGATTTGCCCGCGGTTAGGGCGGTCCTTCCCGATTTTCCGGCCTCGGCTGCGCGAATTGCTGTCCACGTTATGAGCTGCCACCGAAATCCCGATGCTGTTGAGGCTTTTGCTGCGAGCGGTTGCGGCGGAGTGGATGCGGTTATCGCGGTTGGGGGCAAGGCTTTTGCTTTGCCGGGTATCTTGGACGCCTTCATCCACGCTAACGGTTTGGATGTCCCGGTTATCGGCGTTGCTCTTGGCAACCCCGGCAGCAGATCCTTTGAAGCAGCAAAACTTTCCATTGAAGAATTGCCAGGCACACCTGTCGTAATCGACGAATTCTCAGGTCACTGCTATTGCAGAGAAGAAGGGCTTTCTCAGGCCATCACCCGAGTCATTACGGGCGAATTACCGCCTCCAAAACCTCGCCTATTCCGGCCTGTTCTGGCGGTTGGCAGTAATTTCTAAACAAGAATAGCGATAATAGTCCTCGTGTCCGCACGCAGGACTTTTTGTTTGACATTTTATCGCCGCTATACTAGTTTTAATCAACAAGACTTTTTATGCGCCAAATCGATGTTTGGCGCAATGCAGTCCTTTGACAAAGGAGGATCAGATGATCCGACGATATGAGGATAAAGACATTGCAGAAAAGTGGTCTAATGAAAGTAAACTTCGGCATTGGCAAGAAACAGAATTAGCTGTTATTCAAGCCCGGGCGAATCTGTCACATATTGACGCTGGCATTCCTGCCGCGATAAGAAAACTGCTTGAAGAAAATCCGATTGATCTTGAATGGTGGCTTGCGCGGGATAAAGAGATCAATCACGATCTCAACGCTTTTATCGACGAGCGCCTTAGGTTTTTACCTGTTGATTTGCAGCAGTATTTTCATTCTGGGCTTACTTCCTACGATACAGAAGAGCCCGCATTCGCTTTAATGCTTTCCGATTCAATTTCTGTTTTTGGCGAGCATCTGTGCCTACTTGTCCAAACGCTTGAGGAAATGGCCAAACGTTACCGCTATACCATAATGAATGGCAGGACGCACGGGCAGGAGGCTGAGCTCCAATCATTCGGAAAGCGTTGTCTTACCTGGTTGGTTGCCTTGCAAGAGGGAATCAAGGGCTTAAGGAGTTCTGCAGAAAATCTTAATTATTCAAAACTTTCCGGTGCTATCGGTAACTACCGCGGTCTGGAGGGGGAAGTGGAGAAAGAAGCTTTACGCATCCTTGGACTAACACCGTTCTATGGGGCGACACAGATTATGCCTCGAGAGCTTTATTCTTCAGTTGCTCATGCGATCTGCCAGATTGTTCTGACATTGGATAAAATCGCTATTGATATAAGGCTCGGCGCCCGTAGCGGCAGGCCGATTTATCAGGAGCCATTCGGAAGGAAGCAAAAAGGTTCCTCGGCGATGCCTCACAAGAAAAATACTATTGCCAGCGAGCAGCTGGAAGGGATGGCTCGCATGGCAAAAGGATATCTGCGCATGATTATCGATAATATATCAACATGGGAAGAAAGGGCAATCGAGCAATCGTCAGTCGAGAGAGTCGCCTGGCCCGATCTTTTACACGTTGCAGTTCATGCCATCAAAACAATGACGAAAGTCTTGCAGGGACTGGTTGTTTATCCGGACCACATGCTTGCAGAAATAGTTGACTCTTGCGGATGTTACGCGGCCGGGGAGGCAAAGGAATTCCTGCGGCAACACGGAGCTGAATATGGGCTTTCCGCAGAAGATGCTTATAGGATTATCCAACTGGCGGCCTTCAACGCTTTTGCGGCCGATGAGCATACAAAGACTCTGAGGCGTAATTTGCCGGAATCTTTTGAGGAAGCGGATAGCTTTCTTCTGGCTTTTCGGCGCAGACCTGTTATTAAACCTATTTCTATTCATGAGACTATTCTCCTCGGTAAACTCGCGGTTTCCGAACAATTGGAGGCAACCTTGGAGATTGTGGATGCATGGAATAGTTTATTGAAAAGAATTTTTTCCGACCCGAATGTTTGCGAAGAGTGGAACTTGATATTCACACCCTCGTATCTGTTATTGGGCGAAGACACGCTCTTCAAAGAGATCCTAGGCGTGTAGCGTCTATTCACTTGATCGTATTCCGGCCTGTCGTTTCTAACGCGATAGGCTCTTTTTTTATATAATGGTCTACTTAATAAGAATACATTTTTTGTGCACATTTGATTTTGACAAAAATAGTCAGTTGCTCTAGGGTGATGTTACAGTGTCCTTTGACAACCAACAACCAAAGAAAGAGAGGTCTCATGATAACCAGACTGGTCAGAAATGTAGGTTTTTTTGAGGTTTGTTTCTATATCGAATCTGTCTCTGAAATGACCGTTGAGGAACTTGCAAGGCTTAGATGGCTGATTACTGAAACATTTGAGCCTCTTTTGGTCCACGATTTTCCAGCATCCGGTGATAACTCGTTCGTGGAGATTGGTCCGCGTCTTAGCGTGGAAACTCCGTTTTCAACTAACGCGGTAGCAATTTGCCATGCAATGGGCTTGGGCAAGGTAAAGCGAGTTGAAGCATCGCGGTTGTACCGGCTGGCCGGAACTACGCGAGAAAAAATCCTCGCAACACATCTGGATGTAATGACCCAAGCCGTTTATAACCCCGGCGGGTTTGGCAGTTTTGAACTTTGTATAAAGCCCGAGGAAGTGCAAAGCATCCCGGTGCTTCAGGACGGCGAAGAGGCGATCCGCCAGGCGAGTAAACGACTCGGCCTCGGCATGGATGCATGGGATGTAAGATACTATACGGAACTCTTCCGCAGTTACGGGAGGGATCCCACCGATGTGGAGCTGTTTCAAATTGGCAACGCCAATAGCGAACATTCCCGGCATTGGTACTTTCGGGGAAAAATGATTATTGACGGGGAAGAAATGCCCGAATGTCTGCTCGATATGGTTCGATCGCCCCTTCAAGCTATTTGCTGGCCGAATGTCAGTGTTTTAGCTTTCAACGATAATGTCGGCGCGTTGCGTGGCTTTAACGTGCAGGTTCTTGTGCCGGCTGAACCGGGCAACCCGTCGTCGTTCAAGATAATGTATAGGGTTTTACATCCTGCCGCAACCGCTGAAACGCATAATCATCCGACTCTGATCGCTCCAAATCCCGGTGCAGCGACCGGGGCAGGAGGTCGTATTCGGGATAATTGCGCCGGCGGGCGCGGATCCTCAACCGGACTTGGGATATCAGGATATTGCGTTGGCAATCTGTTCATCGTCGGCTACAGAATCAGCGGCGAAGTTGTAGGCGGTGAAGTCTGCGATACGCACGCGACTCCGCTTCGCATTCTCATTGAGGGAAGCAACGGAATTTCTAAGTATGCAAATGAATACGGTGAACCGCTAGGTTGCGGTTTTGCCAGAACTTTTTGTCAGCTTGTCAGCGATGAGCGGCGTGAGTTCCGCAAGCCCGTGTTGTATAGCGGAGGCATCGGCCATATTGATAGCGCACATACGAAAAAGCAGAGCCCGGAAAAAGGAATGCTTATCGTAGCCATCGGTGGTCCGGCCTACGCCATTGGCGAAGGCGGGGGAGCTGCATCAAGCATGCTGCAAGGTCATAATGATGCCGGTCTTGATTTCAGGTCAGTCCAACGAGGCGATGCTGAAATGGGTAATAAAGCCGTTCGTGCCATTCAAGCGTGCATAGATATGGGAGATGATAATCCCATTGAAAGCATTCACGACCAAGGCGCCGGCGGTCCCAGTAATGTTTTGACCGAGTTGATGGAAACAGTCGGTGGGAAGGTGGACATCCGTCGAATTATCCTTGGAGACAAGACGATGTCTGTTCTTTCCATTTGGAGCGCGGAGTATCAGGAACGGTATGGCTTGCTGATCAGGCCAGATAAAGCCGGCCTACTGCAGCGCATTTGCAGCCGTGAAAGAGTGAACTGCGAGATTCTGGGAGAAATTACCGGCGACGGAAATGTAACTGTGGTTGACTCTGCCGACAACACAACGCCGGTCTGTCTTCCGCTCCAGGATATATTAGGGAAGCTTCCGCAAAAGACTTTTGAATCAAGACATATCCCGAAGAGTTTTGACCCGCCGGATCTGCGCAATCTTACGCTCACAAGAGCTTTAGAGATTGTTTTTCAGCAGTTGTCGGTTGGCTCCAAGGGTTTTCTCGTGCATAAAATCGACCGAAGCGTCGGAGGCCGTCTTGCGCAGCAGCCATGCTGCGGCTCGTCCCAGGTTCCGATAGCTGACGTCGCGGTTCTTGCTGACAGCTTTTTCGGTTTTACCGGAGAAGCCTCCGCCGTCGGTGAACAACCGTTGAAGATGTTGATCGATCCAAAGGCAGGCGCCCGAATGGCGGTTGGCGAGATGCTTACCAATATGATGGCAGCCGGAGGAATCGACCTTTCTGCTGTTCGTTGTCGGGCTAATTGGATGTGGCCGGCGAAACTAGCGGGCGAAGGCGCACTCCTGTACGATGCCGTTGCGGCAATGAGAGACGCGATGATTGCGCTGGGTATTGCACCTGACGGCGGGAAAGACAGCTTGTCTATGGCAGCAACAGTTGAAGGAAAGTTAGTGAAGTCGCCAGGCGAGTTGGTCGTTCTTGGATACGCGTCAATGCCCGATATCCGAAGAGTTTTAACGCCGGACATCAAGGCTCCTGGCGAAAGCTATCTTGGTTTGATTGATATTGGAATGGGGAAGAACCGTCTAGGCGGTTCCGCCTTACTTCAAGCCCTCGATCAAATTGGAGACGAATCGCCAGACTTTGACCCGGAGTTGCTTCGGGCAACATGGGAGGCTGTGCAGATTCTCCATAGTTGCGGAGCTATACTTTCCCTTCACGATCGAAGCGATGGGGGATTAGCTGCGACAATTATTGAGATGTGTTTCGGCGGAAGTTGCGGGGTATCAATTAATGGGGATCCGAGCCTCGCTTCATTATTTGCAGAAGAACTCGGTATTGTTATTGAGTATTCCCCTAAAGACGAAGAGTTAATAAACAGAGTGCTTAGAAGAAAAGGCGCTCCCTTGTTGACGAGACTCGGAAAAACAGTAGCGAGCGACTCTCCGCATGTGTTCGGTTATAGTCTGCCGGTTCTCCGGCAATGTTGGGAATCGACCAGCCATCAACTGGAAAGGCTCCAAACCGGAAACGGAGTGGCTGATGAAGAATTCGCGAGCCATCAGGTTGTACACAAGCCGGTGTACAAGCTCAGCTTCAAGCCTAGCCCGTCAGCTGGGAAATCCGACGAGTTCCGGCCAAGAGTCGCAGTGGTGCGCGAAGAGGGAACTAACGGCGATCGGGAAATGGCCGCTGCATTTTTCACCGCAGGTTTGGATCCAGTGGACATCACAATGAGTGACCTCCTCGCGGGTCGAATCACTCTGGACGATTTCCAGGGTCTTATTGCCCCAGGCGGATTCTCATTCATGGATGTTTTCGACAGTGCAAAAGGATGGGCGGCATCAATTAAGTTCAATCCGAAACTCAAGGGCATGTTCGACCGGTTCTATGAGCGAAAAAATACATTTACCCTCGGGGTTTGCAACGGGTGTCAGCTTTTCGCGCTTTTGGGTTGGGTGCCATGGAAGGGCTTGCAAGAGTCAGCCCAGCCGCGGTTTATTCGCAATCGTTCTGAACGTTTTGAGTCAAGATGGAGCCAAGTGAAGATTCAACCCAGTCCGTCAGTTTTACTGGCCGGCATGGCAGGGTCAACGCTTGGAATTCATGTTGCTCACGGCGAAGGGCGATTAACATTTCCTGATTCACAGGTGCTGGACACGGTGCGCGAGAAAAGTTTGGCACCGCTGGTCTATGTTGATTCGAATGACGAGCCGACCGAAGCATACCCGTTCAACCCGAACGGATCTGTCGCGGGAATCGCGGCTCTCTGCTCGCCCGACGGCCGTCATTTGGCAATGATGCCTCATCCGGAACGGGCCTTTCTTTCTTGGCAGTGCCACTATTGGCCTCCGGAATGGTCGGAAGTCCAGGGTTCTCCCTGGTTGCGACTTTTCCAGAACGCCCGTGAGTGGTGCTCGCAAAATAAATAGACGAAGTATATTCAAAAACCATAATGCCCCCGTGCTAACTCAGCCGGGGGTTCTTCTTTTTAATTGATTTGACATATATACAAGATATGTTAATATCTATCCAGATCGTTCCACTACAAACCTGTCTCTGCCTGAGACCTTAGCCGGTAGTTCGGATGCTCCGAGCAGGTTAAGGGAGGGGGCCGAGCACAGTACAAGAGATCGGAGATGCCAAGTAAATCAGCGATGATCAGCGGCATGGGACTAGGGATGTCGATTCTCGACAATCTGGTCTGGGCCGTTGAGAAGTGTCGGGGACAAGAGCGCGACGTTCATCGCCTCGCAGACCGGCAAAGCAGGAGCGGCTTACGTTTTCTGCTTGCGGTTGCTACGCGACTCGCTGACGAGGGCGGTGAGGCGCGAGGCGACATCCGGCGTACGGGGATGCATCTAAATCGTATGCATTCCGATTGGCTGGATGATTGCAACTTCACGGAGATTGACCCTCGGGTGAAGTTTTTCTCTGGGTCAATGATCACGGAGGACGATGTTCCTGTCACTATCCTGCATGGTGATGGCCGGTGTTTCTCCGGCCGTGACCAGATAGTGCATCACCTCGCCGAGGCCTGCTACCGGCCTGCGACCTTCGTGGAACTGCTCGCTCTGTGTGCGTCGGACCAACTCAATATGGGCCTGACGTTCTCATTCGAGCCCGGCAGCGCGGATGAAGGGCACGGACTGTTGGTGCCCTACATTGAGGAAAATGCCCAGGGTCGATTCTTGAGGGTGGTAGGGTCCGAGCAGATCATGGACGTGATGATCGAGTATCAATCTTTGCGTATGCCTGACCCCACCTTCCGGACCTGGATCGCGGTTGTCCGCGACGTAGACGCCGCCATGGCCCTGGAGGAGGATCCCTCCCTCCGAGAGTAGTAGGTTCTCCTAACCGGAGAGCAACAAAGTCCCGTACGCGTGTATGGGACTTTTCATTTGTCCGATTCGTTGACAAAAGTGTAAAAGTATATATAATAATAAGGACAACAAGTCCTTTTACAAGACAATAGTTTGTTGCTTGATCAGATCTCGACGTTTACTTTCACCGACACATTGTGCCGGGTAAGCGACGGGATATGTGAATCTATCGTGAAAGGGATTTCGTTATGACTCAGCCACTGTGGATTGACTCGGTGCCCGCATGGGCATTGGGTCCCCGCTCAAGAAACGCGAAGTTCGGAGGAAACATCATTCTCGCCGGCATTCCTTCGGTATCGGATCGGCTTTTGGCTGTTCGGCATTTGAGCGACCGGCTCGGCCTGCCCGGGGATCGGGCGTTGCGGAGTTCTGGTCACATTCTGCTTGAGGTCGAAACCAGTATTCGACGGCTCCGGCAGTACAACGACCCGGGCGCCATCAAGTTCAAGGATCTGAAGGCCGGTATCCGGAGCGGTAAGTATCCGCGCTGGGTTGCCATGACCGCGCCCCAGTTCGGCTTCAAGGGAGCTGAGCGCGGCGGAATGATTTCCAAGAGCGCTGCGGATCGCTTGATGGCCCGCGACCTCCATATCGAGGCCATCACCCGTTCTCAGGATCTGGAAAGAGACGGCCTCGGCGCCGGAGTCAACATCTGGTGGCCGGCTTGGACCAGCCGCAAGGTGGATGACCCCAGTGATCCTCCGATGGATTTCCAGCGGGCATGGGATATGTTGCTGGAATTCTGGGTGTATGTGCTGAAGGCCACCGGCGGCGTGATGTGGTTGGAGTGGAAACCCGGAGATCCGGGTTTCGACTACCTCATGACGCCGTGGCTGGCCAACAAATTCTGCAAAGCCGTCAATGACGCGCTCGGCAGGATGGCCATGTATATCAACAACGAGTTCGCTCACATCCTGCTCGCGGGCATCAGCGTCACCGAGGGCGTGCAGATGACCGTGGACGCCGGCCTCTTCTTCAAGTTCCTGCATGCGAATGCTGGCATGAAGCTGCCGGTCAGCATCCAGAGTCTTCTCGACGCCGGCGTGAAACCCGAGAACATCCCGATCCTTCTGGACGCAGACTGGCCACTCGGCGTGGGCTCGCAGGCAGCGTGGAACGACCAGCGGGATGCCATCGGCGTGATGGACAGGACCGGCCAGCCAACGATTTTCTGCGAACACGACGTCAACCCCTCCGGTCTCGAACCGCTCGCAGTGTTCGAGTTGAGCATCCGCAACCGGCAGAAGATGCTCCAAGAGGCGCGTGCCGCGGCGTAGTTCCGGACCGACTTCGGAACAAGCCAATAGGTTCTCATTCAGACAGAACATTGCCCCGTGCTAACTACAGACGGGGCTCTTTTTTTACAATTAATATTTTTTGAATTTGATTTTTTAAAACAAAAAGTGCACAATTGAATGATGAAAAAAAATATATCTCTTGCAAAAAAATCATTGGACTACCATAGAAAACTAAACGGCAAGATTGGTGTTTTTGCCAAAGCGCCGTTAAAATCTATTGAGGATTTAAAACTTTGCTATACTCCCGGAGTTGGTGCAGTCAGCACATATTTAGCCGGACATAAAAACCAGGTGAAGCAATATACAATTAAAAAAAATGCAGTTGCTGTCGTATCCGATGGCTCTGCTGTATTAGGATTAGGCAATATCGGCGCTGAAGGGGCTCTGCCGGTTATGGAGGGCAAGGCAATGATTTTTAAGGAGTTTGCCAATATTGATGCTTTCCCTATAGTCTTAGATACTCAAGACGTCGAGGAAATTATCACAACAATAAAATGTATTGCTCCGGTTTTCGGAGCAATAAACTTGGAGGATATTTCAGCTCCTCGATGTTTTGAAATTGAGCGGCGGCTGCAGAAGATGCTTAATATTTTTGTACTACACGACGACCAGCACGCAACTGCCGTGGTTGTGTTAGCCGGATTATTAAATGCTTTCGTAGTGGCAAAAAAAGATCTTAAAAAAAGCTCTATTGTCGTGATAGGCGCGGGATCAGCCGGGACGGCCGTAACCAAACTTCTATATGCATATGGCGTAAGGAATATTGTTGTAGTTGATAAAGATGGGATTTTATCAAAGTGCCGCGGGAAATTATTGCCGCACCAAAAGGAGTTAGCTTTGATTAGCAATAAAAAATGCAAGGAAGGATCATTGAGGGACGCATTGGCAGGGGTTGACGCAGTTGTCGGACTTTCAGCGCCGAATATTATAAAGCCGGAGTTTATAAAAACAATGAATGCAAAGCCGATTGTTTTTGCCTTAGCCAATCCTATACCGGAAATAATGCCCGATATTGCTAGAAAAGCAGGAGCTTTCATTGTTGCAACTGGTAGATCAGATTTTGAAAACCAGGTTAATAACGCACTAGTTTTTCCCGGAATGTTCCGAGGCGCTTTGGATAATAATGTTAGAAAGATGACAGACAAAATACAGATTAATGTTGCTAAGAATCTCGCAGGAATTATCAAAAGGCCTCAGCGTAACAAAATTATACCTTCTATTTTCGACTCGCGAGTTGTGCAGACAATCGCTTTAAGTCTTAAAAAAACAAAGTAAGGTACTTCCTCATTCTGTGGTAAAATGAGGCCGATGACCACACGAATCATCGCACATCTGGATATGGATGCTTTCTTCGCTTCGCTCGAAGAAGTTGCTACCCCGGGTTTTAAAGATAAACCGATTGCTGTTGGCGCCGACCCCGAGGAAGGGAGGGGCAGGGGAGTAGTTTCTACGGCGAACTATAAAGCAAGAGCATACGGCATACATTCTGCCCTCCCGATATCAACTGCCTGGCGGATATCACAGACAGAGAAAGCAAAAGGCAACCCTGAAGTTATTTTTGTAACCACGAATTTTGAGATGTATGAAAAGGCTTCGGAAAATGTTTTTAATATCATTAAAAAATATTCCGGAGAGGTCGAGCCGGCGAGCATCGACGAGTTCTATTTCGATCTTAGTTTCGCTAAGACTTTTTCAAAAGCTGAAAAAACCTGTAAAAAGATTAAAGCCGAGATAAGAAAGAAGGAAAAGGTCACTTGTTCAATAGGAATTGGACCGAACAAGCTTGTTGCGAAAATTGCGGCTGGTATTAATAAGCCAGATGGAATCCTGGCAATTTTACCTAAAAAAGTGGAAAGCTTTTTAGATCCGCTACCTATCCGAAAGATTCCCGGCATTGGGCCGAAAACCGCCGATATTTTCTATAACGGTAATGTGCAGACCATAAAAGACCTCAAGAAGTTCTCGAAAGAAGAATTAATAGAAACCTTAGGCAAATGCGGAGAAGATATATACTATAAATCCCGCGGAGTTGATGATTCATTAATTGTTCAGGATAGAGAGGTAAAATCCATCGGCGAGCAAATAACTTTTGAGCAGGATACACTGCAAGCCCTTTTCTTGATTGGAGAATTTGAAAAAATCAGGCGAAACGTTTTCAAACGATTTCGAGAAAGCGGTTTTGATTGTTTTAAAACCATAACAATTGTCGTCCGTTTTGCAGATTTCGAAACGAAAACTAGCTCGAAAAGCTTTAAAAAGGAGATAAAGGTGGAGGATAATAAAATTTTTGAGATTGAGACATTAAAATTGATTCTGCCGTTTCTTGATCAGAGAAGTAACCCGCGGGGGAAACTAATACGTCTGATTGGGGTGAGAATAGAAAACCTCGAGAAGGTCGAATAAACTATTGTGCCGACTTCTGGCCCAGCGTATAATAAGGAAGTAACAATTAACTATAATATTATGCAATCAAAATACTTTTTTACGTTTATTATCCTTAGCGCCATTAGCTTGGTTTCAGTCTATCCAGCCGCTGTCTGCGCACAAACGGATGCAAGCACTATCAGCCAGCAAATGTTATCTGAAAGTATAGAAATATCAGGCGAACCGCAGGTGTTAGAAAGCGTCGTTATTGACGAGGTTAAGAACATTCCTTCCGGTTTTGGTTATTGGTGGCGTAATCTTAAGGAGGATATTTCTATCGGCTTGACCTTCAATCCCGTTAAAAAAGCCACGATTCAGCTAAAGTTTGCCGAGGAGAGAATGAAGTTAGCCGAATATATGACTCAAAACAGTACAGATCCGAAAGTCCAGGAAAAAGCTCAGCAAATGATAGAAAAAGCTAATGAGTATATGCAAAAGATTGAAGAAAAACGGGATGAGTTCGCTCAAAGCGCAGATCCCAGCGTTAAGCCTTTATTAAAGGATGTTTTAAAACATAATTTAAATACAATTCGTGTTTTCGAGAAAATTGAAGATATGCTACCTCCGGAAAAATTGGAGCAGTTCCAGCAAACCCGTGCTCGAATTGAAGGATTTCAAACTAATTTTCTTGAAAAGTTAAAAGAAAATCCCAATGTTTCTAAGGAAGTGAAGGATAGAGCGATAGAGGCCGTAAGTTCTCTAAAAGCAACTTTAGAAGCTAGAAAGGAGATAAGGCTGGAGCAAAAAGACATTTTAAATGAGATTAAAGCAGGGAATCAGGAAGCGAAACAAGAGTTGGAAGTTTTAAGAGGGGAAAGGAAGGAAAAAATCGAGCAATTAAGGCAAGAGTATAAAGAGGAAAAGGGGACTATTATTGAAAAAATACAGGCAGGCGATAAGGACGCGGTTAACGAATTAAAAGCTCTTAATGATGAAAAAAAGATCGAGCTGAAGGGCATTCAGCTGGAAATAAAGGACAAAACGAAAGAAGTGAAGGAAACGCTTAAACAAAATAGAGAAGAACTCAAGGGTCAGCTGCCGAATAAAAACAATCAGTAAATCTTAAAAAGTCCGGAGAAACGTCGAATACGCCCTCGGTTTTTGGGTTGGATAAAAATGGAAAATGAGTTGTCCGCCTATTTTTTTTATGATAGTATATTAAGAATGGGGGCGTAGTTCAATGGCAGAATAGAGGTCTCCAAAACCTTTGATCAGGGTTCGAATCCTTGCGCCCCCGCCAAGATATAATTAAAGAGATTAAATATGAAAATTACTAAATTTTTAAAGAAAAAGAGGGTTGTTTGGACGATAATAATCCTATTGGCGGTAATCGCTATTGGATATTTTGCGTTCGGGGGGAATAATAAAACGAGCGGGATACAGACTGCGACAGTCGCAAAACAGAATCTGCAGGAGACGGTTTTGTCTACGGGCCAGGTTGTCAGCAGAGTGGATTTAAGCCTTAGTTTCCAGGGAAGCGGAGTTGCCAGGCAGGTATTTGTGAAGGAAGGAGATGAAGTTGCGAAGGGCAAGATTTTGGCCTTACTGGACCAAAGTAGCGCACGCGCAAGCTTGATGACTGCTCAAGGCGCCTTAGCCCAAGCTCAAGCTAATTACGACAAAGTGATTAATGGGGCAACCCCTGAAGACATACAGATATATGAGGATGCTGTGCTATCGGCGCAAGAGGATTTGCGAGACACATACAACGGATCTTCGAATACCTTAAACGATGCATATATTTATGTGTATAATGCATATCGTTTTGTGGTTCTTCTCCAAAATAACTATTTCGGCGCATCTGATCAGGAGGGTATTCGGGTGCAGGATAATAAGAATAGTATAAATGAAAAAATGGCCGATATAAGAACTGCTATCGACGGCGCTACCACGAATGAAAAAATAGATTCCGCAGTTTCTGTAATAATCGGCGATTTAAACAGCGTACAGGATTCTTTAAGAATAATTCGCGAGCAATGCGACGAAGGAGCTTACGCGAACAAGGTTTCTACAGCCGATAAGACTTCCTTAGACACGCATAAGGCTAATATAGTCGCTGCCATAACTAGTATCAATTCCCTGCAGCACAGCATCGCCTCCGACAAAATTGCTCTCCAAAAAGCAGAAAACACTTTAACGCAAAAAACCGTAAAGCCTCGTCAGGAAGATGTTGACGCCGCTTATGCTCAAGTAATCTCCGCCCAAGGTCAGGTTGCCTCCGCGCAAGCAACCATCAATAACTTAACCTTATGGGCGCCCGCCGGTGGAACGATCACCCACGTAGGAATAAAGGTGGGGGAGCAGGCTGCCGCTATGACCGAGGTTATGGTTTTGCAGAATGTCAGCGATGTATATGCAGAAGCGAATGTAAGCGAAGCAAATATCGCTTCCTTGGAGGTTGGTCAGACAATCGATTATACTTTTGACGCACTGGGACCAGACGAAACTTTCCAAGGAAAAATATTGACCATCAATCCTGCCTCGACCGTAATCTCCGGTGTGGTAAACTATAAAGTTACGGGTAGTCTTGAAAATATCCCGGATATTAAGCCCGGTATGACCGTGAACATGACTGTTCTGGTTGCCGAAAAAGACAATGTATTGGCCGTGCCTTCATCGGCCATAATTAACAAAGACGGGAAAAAATATATACGGGTAATTGATGACTTGAAAACAAAGAAATACCACGAGGTTGAAGTCCAGATTGGCATGCAGGCCGATGGGGGATTGGTTGAAATCATCTCCGGCCTCACAGAAGGACAGATGATTATTACTTACATGAAATAACAATGGAGCTAGTCAGAGTTGAAAAGCTTAAAAAGAACTATGACAACGAGGGCGTTGTAACCCATGTTTTGCATGATATAAATTTCAGTATTAACAAAGGCGAGTTTGTAGCTATCATGGGTCCGTCAGGGTCCGGCAAGTCAACCTTGATGCATATATTAAGTTTTCTCGACCGACCTACGTCCGGGACATACAAATTCGAGGGCGAGGATATTGAGAAATTTACTGACGATTACCTTGCCAAGTTGAGAAATGAAAGAGTCGGGTTTGTATTCCAATCTTTTAATTTGCTCAGCCGGACTACTGTTTTAGATAATGTAAAGTTGCCTTTAGTCTACAGCCATAAAAAAGACCATGACAAGTTAGCCAAAGAAGCCTTAGAATCCGTAGGGCTTTCTCATAGATTGCACTATTTTACCAATCAAATTTCCGGAGGCGAAAAACAGAGGGTGGCAATCGCCCGGGCTTTGGTTTGCAATCCGGCCGTAATTTTTGCCGACGAACCTACGGGTAACTTAGATTCCAAGTCCGGCAACGCTGTAATGTATATTCTTCAGAAGTTGAATAATGACGGCCACACAATCATTCTTGTCACACACGAAACCGATACGGCCAACCATGCCGACAGAATCATCCGGCTTAAAGACGGTGGAATTATCTCTGACGAAAAAGTAAAGCAAAAAACAGCTGCAACCGCAGAAAGAGATCTTATAAAATAATCTATGGATTTTTTAGGCACCATAAAACTTGTAGCGCGAACATTGCTTGCTAGAAAAGGCAGGTCTTTTTTAACTATTTTAGGAATTGTTATAGGAGTAGCGGGTGTAATTATCATCATAGCCTTGGGGGCAGGCGCCCAAAGTTTAATTTTAGGGCAGGTTACAAAGCTGGGCTCCGATCTTTTAAGTATTCAGCCCGGAAAAAGCAATGAAAAAGGCCCTCCAGCTCAGATATTCGGCATTGTCATAACCACATTAGTAAACGGAGATGCCGATGCATTGCGGAGCAAGTCGCAGGTCCCGCACGCTCTAGCTGTTAACGCTATGGTTCAGGGTTCTGCATCAGTTACCTGGCAGGATAAGACCATAGATACGAATTTTACCGGCACCGAATATACATATACCGACGTTGTAACTTTTACAATGCAGAAAGGACAGTTTTTCGACCAGCAACAAGAGAAGGGAGACGCTAATGTTGTGGTGTTGGGCTTTTCTGTAGCCAATCAACTGTTTGAAGGAACAAATATAGACCCGATCGGACAGGTTATTAAAATTCGTAGCGCTTCGCAGGAACAGGCAGGCGGAATTCCTTTGCGCGTGATTGGGGTGGTTGACGAAAGGGGAAGCGCTTTTTTCCAGGATCAGGACGATCAGGTTTTCGTCCCTTTGGGCATCGGCCAGCAGCAGCTGCTGGGAATACACTATTTGCAGTCAGTGAATATTAAAGTTGATTCAGCTGACAACGTTGACTCGACCATTGCTGACGTGACTAGGGTGTTAAAGCAGACCCACCGCATACGACGCGATATAGATGTTGATTTCACGGTGCGTAATGTTGCCAGTGCTATAGAAATTCTGAGCACCATAACGGACGCGCTTCGTCTTTTCTTAACGGCAATGGCAGCCATTGCTTTAATAGTCGGTGGAATTGGAATTTTAAACATTATGATGGCAACGGTTGCAGAGCGAACTCGCGAGATCGGGCTTCGTAAGGCGGTCGGGGCAACTAATTCTGCCATCAGGAACCAATTTTTATTGGAAGCAGGCTCCTTAACTTTCCTGGGAGGTATTATCGGAATAATTATTGGAACATTAGTCTCTTATCTGATATCTATACTGATGCACTATCTTGGATACGAATGGGCTTTTATCGTTTCAATTTCCTCAATTATTCTCGCCGTCGGGGTTTCAATTCTGACAGGAGTAATTTTCGGATTGTATCCTGCTTTTAAAGCAGCAAAATTAAATCCAATAGACGCGCTAAGGTACGAATAAATATGTTCAAGATTTTACAACAAGCTATAAAAGCTTTATCTGCGAATCTGGCTAGAACGGTGTTAACAACGTTAGGTATTGTCATCGGCATTGCCACTGTTATTTTAGTTTTGTCCGCCGGCGCCGGCTTTCGAAGCCTCATTGACGACCAAATATCTTCCTGGGGTTCAAATATGTTGTTTATTGAGACAAGAGTTCCGCCCACGACAAAGAATCGGGCGAGTGGCGCAGCCAGTGCGGATTTAAGCAGGGCTACATCAGCGGTGGCGATTACCTCATTTAAACAGCGCGATCTGGAGGAAGTTAAAAAATTAGGAAATGTTATAAACGCCTATGGCATGACCACTGGCCTGGCTGTGGTCAGTTACCGCGGCAATGAAAAAGATGTTATTTACTACGGCGCCTCGGCCGAGCGTTTTTTAATGGATAAGCACGAGCTGACAAGCGGGAGATTCTATACTCAAAGCGAGGACGACGGCGCCTCGCAAGTAGTAATTTTAGGAAGCAATCTTGCCGCTGATTTATTCAATCAAGACGATCCCATAGGCAAGCTGGTCAGGATAGGGACGCTTAACTTCCAGGTGATAGGAGTTTACGAGCCCCAAGGAGCGGTTGGAGGCCCGAGTGCAGATGACGGCCTATACATGCCCTTGGTTACCGCTCAGAAAAAGATGCTAGGCATTGATTATTTGGTTGTCGGGGTCGTACAGGTGGAGAACGTTGACTTGTCTGATGCAACTGCCGAATCTATAAAACAAGTGATGAGGCGCAACCACAACATCACGGATCCGGAGAAAGATGATTTTACTGTAACCACCCAGGCCCAGGCCATGGATACTTTCAACGTTATATTTAACGGCATCACTATCCTGCTAATTTGCATCGCCGCCATTTCCTTGATTGTCGGAGGAGTGGGGATTATGAACATCATGTATGTAGTGGTGACGGAGAGAACAAGCGAAATTGGTTTGAAAAAAGCCTTAGGCGCAAGAAGTTCTGATATCTTAAACGAGTTTCTTATAGAATCAGTTTTAGTAACCGTAATAGGCGGAATTATCGGAATAGTAGCCGGAGCTTTTCTCGGTTGGATAGTTTACGTCGTTGCCGTCTCCAATGGTTTGGCATGGACTTTTTCTGTTCCTCTGTACGCGATAGCTATCGGAGTGGGAGTTTCCGGAACCATTGGAATTGGCTTCGGCGTTTTACCGGCCCGTAGCGCAGCTAAACTTGATCCGATAGAGGCTTTGAGGTACGAATAGTTTGCATGATATATCGTACGGCGGTATAGTAATGTAACTTACGCACATTTACATCGAACCTGAAAGGAGGTTCTCGTGCGAGAAATTGCCGAACAGTTTGTTGATTTAGTTTTACGATACGAGTGCTGGTCTCAAGTGCAAGGATTACCTCATGAAGAGGTTCAAATACTTTTTCATACGGTTTCTGCCGCAGGATTTAATCCGCAAGCTATTGCGCATGGGAAAGTGAAAGATGAATCACAGTTTCCAACTCCAGATTGCGCAATCAACGTAATATCACCGTACAAGGTGGTTGATAAAACGGGGGAAGATCATTGTTTCGCTACCGGTTGGCTCGACTGCGCTTTACGCCTCGTACTTATGGGAAAAAACCTACACGATGAACCTCGCGATAAAATAATCGATACTATTCTTTCAGAAATACTACGAAGCGTCCCTTTGCAACCAATTCTTCTTGATTCTAAAGGTGATATTCTTTGGGAACATCCGCGCCAACCTTTGGCGCCAAGTCGCGAAGTTCATGGCCTTGTCTATTTCGTCGCCCACACCCGCGATGCAGACGGCTTGCACCTTAACGCATGCGTTGGGGTACATCTCAATTGCACCGGCTATATGGATCGTTTTCGGGCCACAGATATATTCGACTGCCTAACTTGCCGAAAGTGCAATCTTCGAGTATTCTTCCCGAAAGAAATACAAACCTATGGCGACCTACGCCAGTACTTTATTGAAAAGCTGCAAGGCGAGGCCTCGGCCCAACCAAATAATCTAGTATAGGACGAAGGGAAAACCTTTGCCCTTTTTCTTTAAAAATATGGATTTTCTGGTATAATGGCAATATGGTAGCTAGAATAATCTTATGCTCAAAAAATTCAATAGAAATTTAGCATTTGATAAGGTTTCGATTAACGATTTGATATTATTTAGTGCTTATTCGATCCTACGGAATAATGAAATTTGTACGTTCGATAGATTACTGAAGGAATGCTTTACATTATTCCCGGAGCCATTTGGATTTTCCCGTTATCCCATATGGCCTGACTCCCGTAAACTTGATAGGCCGTTAAGGGCGCTCCGCAGCGAAGGTCTGGTAAAGGGGGATCCTAAAATCGAGTTTTTTATAACCCCCGAGGGTAAGGATAAAGCCCAGGAAGTTGGTAAAATATTGAGACAAGGAAAACTATTATGAATTTAATACATTCTTTAGTGCACGAAGGCTGGATAAAAACAGACTCAATCAAGAAAGCTTTTAAGAAAATTAGAAGAGAGGATTTTTTGCCTGACGAGACGAAAAATCTTGCCGAACTGAACGAAGCTTTGCCTATCGGGTTTGGTCAGACAATTTCTCAGCCGTTAGTAGTTGCATTTATGCTAGAACAGTTGCAGCCTAATTCGGGAGATAAGGTTTTAGATGTTGGCTCCGGTTCCGGCTGGACTACAGCGCTGTTAGCTCAGATAGTAGGAGAGAAGGGAAAAGTCGTGGCTCTGGAGATTGTGCCGGAATTAAAGGAATTTGGCGAAAACAACGTTGCCAAATACGGGTTTGTCGAGAAGGGGATTGTTAAGTTTTCTAATACCGATGGTTCAAAGGGTTATGGCGATATAGGCGAGTTTGCCGGAGGGTTTGATAAGATTTTAGTTTCTGCCTCTGCAGAAAGCATCCCTAGTATTTGGAAAGAGCAGCTCCGAGTTGGCGGAAAGATAGTTGCTCCAGTCGGTTCGTCCATAAAAACAATTATTAAAAAATCTGAAACCGAATTTGAGGAAATTGATCATCCTGGATTTGTTTTTGTTCCTTTAATTCAAAAGTAGGGGATAAGTAATTATGAAATTTATAACTTCTTTTGTTTTATTCGTTGTCCTAACCGGCAGTTTTTTTATTTCCGCAAATCTTTTCATTCCTGTATCATCCGGATCCCTAGAAAATATTGATTTTACTGTTCAAAGAGGGGAGGGGGCAAAAGATATTGTATCAAATCTTAAAAAGGAAGGGCTAATACGCAGCAGCGTTGTTTCTCGCGCTTTTATTCTATCATCCGGTTTATCCCATAAGCTTCAGGCCGGACAGTATTTATTTTCTCCGTCAATGAGCACGTGGTCTATCTTTCGTAAAATATCATCTGGTGACATCGCAACTAAGAAAATTACTATTATCGAAGGGTGGAAGTTAGAAGAAATAGGCCAATATCTGGAAGACCAGGGAATTTGCACTAAACAGGAATTTTTAGAACTGTCCAAAAAAGACTTTAGCGAGGAATTCACTTTTTTAAACGACAAGCCCAAAAATCTTAGTCTGGAGGGATATATTTTCCCTGATACTTACGAGTTTCTTCCCGGGGCAAGCGTCGAGAATATCATTCGAATGTTTTTGAATAATTTTGATCAAAAGTTTACGTCCCAACTGCGCGATGAAGTTAAAAGGCAGGACAAGTCGATTTTTGAAACTGTAACTATGGCTTCGATTATTGAGAGGGAAGTAAAGAAAATAGAGGATAAGAAGGTTGTCTCCGGTATTTTTTGGAAAAGACTAGAAATTGATATGTATCTTCAGTCATGCGCAACAGTTGTGTATATTACCGGCAACAATGGATATGGCGTTTCCTTGGACGATCTGACGATTGACTCGCCATACAATACGTATAAATACATGGGCCTGCCCGTGGGTCCTATCTCGAATCCGGGGATAAGCAGTATTGAAGCTGCTATTTATCCTACTAAAACAAACTATTTGTATTTTCTGTCGACGCCTTCCGGTAAGACTATTTTTAGCAAAACCTTTGAAGAACATTCGGCGGCCCAGGAATCTTATTTGAGGTAGCGGCTAGAATTGACTCTTCTATGGCCGGTGGTATATTAGAATAATAGTGGTATTGATATAATTAATTAACTCCACTGAATAATCACCTTCTCAATAATTTTAGTTATTGCGAAGAGATCATTCTGCGGATAAAAATATATGGATATCATGCGAACTAAATTTTTAGCAGCGATATTTTCTCTTTCGTTGCTGTCTTTATGCGTCCCGATCCTCGCAAGCGCCGCCGCGCTTAACGTATGTGCCAAAACAGATGTTAATAATGACAAGAAAGTTGACGCCCAAGATACCGCTTTTATTCGGAATAATATCGGTTGCACTACCCCCGGAAATGATTGCCATAAGGCAGACGTTAATCGTAACGGCAAAGTAGATAACTTTGACGTTCTCTTAGTTCGCGGGCATTTCTGGTGTACGTTTGGGGGGCCGAATTCTTAGTCAAACTGTTTGCCTCCCTCCGAGAGTAATGGGTTCTCCCGACGGAGAGCAACAAGTCCCACACACGGTGTGTGGGACTTTTCGTTACGAGTTATTTGACAATAATAATAAATCGTTGTATCATATTATTAGGTAATCCCTGATCGTTATGGTCGGGTGGCTATCAGCGGATAGCAACGAGGTGGGACAGATTCCTCAATCTATCTGTCGCAGTTCTTTTCAAGGAGTGCCGTTATGGCAGCTCAGAGACACCAGATTCTAGAGGGACCAGGTAAGTGGGATTTCGTGATAGGGACATTCGAGGCTGGAAAGCGAGTCTTTTTCACAGTGCTTGGTGTTCCCGGGGTCACGAAGATCCGTGTAGCAATCCGTGGTGTAGAGATGGAGGATGGGACGAGGGAAAAATGGCTTTTTAAAGGGATTCTGGAAGAACCTGACACCTTTCTGAGCGGTTCCCATCCCTGCAACGGCTACTATGACCTCCGAACCCGGAAAGGTTGGGTCGATCTTCCGACCTAGTTTTCCACTCGGACAACCGCCGCCAACGCTAGACGCTTGGCGGCTTTTTCATAAGGTATTGACAAATCTCCCTGCCTGATTAGAATAGAAACATAAGCCACAGACAGCAGGTTTGCCCGCAAGGGCAAGTAATCCCTGCCGAGGTAAACATATCTACAAGGGTTTTCCCTTGGTTTACGTCTGTGGTTTCCACAGATTTTTTAATTAATAAAACAATATGCCATTAACAAAAGATCAGAAGCAGACGGTAATAAAGGACTTAAAGGATAAAATAGGGAAGCAGAAGTCCGTTGTTTTTATAGACTTCTCGAAAGTAAAGTCCCAGGACATATTCGCTTTACGTGCAAAATTGAAGGAAGCGGGCTGTGTATTAAAGGTCGCAAAGAAAACATTGCTTAAAATCGCATTCGGCGACGCGAATAAAGAGCTTTGGGAAAAAATAGATGCAAGCACTCCGGGTCAGCTTGCCGCAGTATTCAGTGTCAAAGAAGAAATCTCCGGAGCGAAGATTACAGATAAGTTTTCCCAAACAAGCGAGAATGTGAAGATTTTAGGCGGTATTTTCGAGTCAAAGTTTATTGGTAGGGAAGAAGTATTGGTTTTAGCAAAATTGCCGAGCAGGGAAGAATTACTGGCAAAGTTGCTTGGTTCAATCTCTTCTCCAATATCGGGATTTGCTAATGTTTTACGAGGCAACATTAAAGGTTTGATGAACGTATTAACAAAAATTAAAGCATAATTAATTAAATACAATAATATGGCAGAAGAAAATGAGAAAATCGAAGTTCCTGCTAAATTCAAGGATTTAGTATCGGAAATCGAAAAAATGTCAGTTTTAGACTTAGCCGAGCTTGTTAAAGTTTTAGAAAAGAAGTTCGGTGTTTCAGCCGCAGCTCCAGTTGCCGCAGTCGCCGTAGGCACAGCCGCAGCTCCAGCTGAGGAAAAATCCAGCTTCAATGTCGAGTTAAAGGAAGTTGGAGCCAAAAAGATTGATGTCATTAAAGTAGTTCGTGATATCACCGCCAAGGGCTTGAAGGAATCAAAGGACTTGGTTGACGCCGCCGCCACTGCCCCTCAAATGGTTAAAGAGGGCGTAAAGAAAGAAGAAGCAGAAGATATTAAGAAAAAGTTTGAAGCAGCCGGCGCAAGAGTAGAATTGAAATAGTATCCAATGGGAGCGCACCCGAAAGGGTGCGCTTTTAGTATCCCCGAGAATATTTTACGATTGGTATGTAATTTGACGTAAATGAATACGTTGTATATAGTATATCCATACTAAACAGAGTGTTTGGTAGCCCGTTGCGAGGCGTTTCGCAACAGCACTTTGAAAAGAGCCGATACGGCGGCTAGGAAGGATGATGACGATGTCAAGAACATTGATCACGTCCAGAGATCGCAAGGGAAGGCACATTACTGGCCTCTTCGAGGCAGTCCTGAACAAGGCCGGACTCACCGACGGCCCTGATGGCAGTGCCCAGTGCCTCATCGAGAATGGGGGAGAGTTCCAGGAGAGCGTACGAGAGGCTCTCGAAAAGCATTCTACTATCAGTCAGTTCGCCACCGAGGCGGTCTGCCCGGCTTACGGCTACCCGCCGGAGTACAAAGGTCCCCGGCCCATTGAGGAGCAGATCAGGGAGTTGGCCCTAATCTGCGGAGGCAAAGTCGATCCGAGCTGCGCGCTCGCCTTCTCCAGGAACCTCCCGGACATGAAGATCTTCGTGCCGGCCGACGCTCTGCATTGCACGGGTTGGTTCGCCACCCTGTGGGATGAGGCGTTGGTCGCTCTCTTCCCCGAGGAAACGAATCGTGCTCGTCGTTACTGCCTCGGCGTCAACATGATGTTCGAGAATATCGCCTCGACGCGCTCGTTCACGAACTGGCGCAAGGGTCATATCGACCCATCTCATCTGCGGGTTCACCCTCGTACGATGCAGGCGATGGATCAAGTTGCCCTGACACAAAGAGGAGGCATCCTTATCCTCGCAGTTCAACTCGGAATCTACCATGCTGGCCAACCCGTTAGCCTAGCCCGTGAGGTCTTTACTACCAACGAATACGGCACGGGCAGTCTCACTGGAACTTCCATTGTTTACAGCCATCCGCAGCGCCTCGTGCGTTACCATGAGCTGGACATGGATCTACCTGGGGATGAGTTTTCCGTTGATGGCGATGGCCAGTTCGGCCGCGCTCCGATTCTCTACTTCCGCGGCAAGGCCCGGTTCGACGCGCGTGGTGTCTCGCGTGTTGATGGCTACTTTGGTTCCTCGTCGTTCTTCGCCCCCACCGTGAAGTTGTGAGCATTGAGCTCTTGAAGGCTCGATTCTTTCGAATCCTTTAGCATTGAAATTTTCGTTCACGACAAATGGCGCTGCTTGCTTCTTGTGGGCAGCGCCTTTTTTGATATATTATTTTCCTTGAATATTCTGGAATACGTGCTAGGCTGGAAATGTATCTCATTTGCCGTTCGTTTACAAGGAGGATGCAGAATGGTAGATACGGACCAAGCAGCCGAAGAAATGGAAATGGGTTGGGCGTTTGACCTCGACCAGACTGCTGCGACCAAACATTTGCAGAAACTTCTTACCGATTGCGAATCTCAGAAGGATCTTCAAGATGCATGTATTCATGATTTCATAACCACTCCCGATATAATCGAATGGAACGATGCCTGTCGTCGCGTTAGTCTTATCTGCGGCCGTATCGGTCTCATCTTAGCAACTGTTACGAAATAGTATCGACCTGTGCACAACAGGCCTTTTTTTTATAATTTATGATATGATACAATAATACAATATTATTAAATACGTTATTCTGGGGGCAACTAGCTCAATGGCAGAGCGCCCCGGTCACATCGGGAAGGCTACAGGTTCGAGTCCTGTGTTGCCCACTAATTTTAAATATATGGCAAATAAAATTATTGGATATTTGTTGCTCTTATTGGGATTGGTTATTATATTATCTTCTCTCTATGGAACCTATGAAATGTTTACCGGTAAAATAAATGCCCCTGAGATTTTTAAGGTTCCTGCAAAAGAGATTCCTACGCCTGACACGAACCCGCGCGACTTGCAAAAACAGATGGAGGAAACTATCCGAAAGCAAATCGCCGAACTTTTTCCGATAGAAACTATTTACAAACTGCTTAACCTAATCAGCTGGTCAATTTTCGCCGGAGTCCTGATAATCGGCGGGGGACAGATCAGCGGAATCGGCACAAAACTAGTCATGCCGCGCAGTAATCCATAAGCATAAATTTCTATGGTCGCGAATAATATTTTAGTCGCGTGGCTATTATGGCATTTTTACGAAGCTCCGCGGTTCTTACTGAAGGTGTGGGGTAACTTTTTGCGATTTAGCGCAAATTTCTTTTCAACGCCGCTTCTTTTAAAGACTTTTTTTTCTCCGTGGAGGCGCTATCACTGGAGCTACCCCCGGAGTATTGATGTTAAGGAATACGCCAATGTTTTTATATCGAATACTTTCTCACGTGTCCTGGGCGCCATTTGCCGTATCGTTCTGATTATCTTCGGAATTGTATTCCAGGTTTTTGTCGCCGTTGCCGGCGCAATAATTTTTGTCGGGTGGATAATTTTACCGTTGATATTGCTCGCTTTATTATTATTCTCGTTCGGTTTTTTCTATTAAAATGGAAAATTTTGATTTAAGAAAAACTGCAATATACAGCGCCGTCCGATGGGAAAGGTTCTTTGTTTTCAGGTTTGCCAAATTGGCAACTAATGTTTTTCTTGTTCTCTCTGTTTTGTCTTTCCTCCTCATAGGCCTTTCTATATTAGGGTTCTTATCCGTTATCGGGTCTCTTAGGTTTTTTTCCTTCTTCTTATTCTTCTACGTTATTTTCTGGGAAATTTCCCTGTTTTTTAACACCGGGATAAAAAAACCAAAAGTTAGTGCAACCGTTGAACAGGTTGCTGCTTCTCCGAAGGAATACAACGTCGCGGAGTTTTTAAGCTTTGAGGCTGCGAAAGTTGTCGGCGGAGCTTTTAGGTTCTGCAAAAGACGAAGAATTCCCGAGATGTCAGCCGCTGCCTTGCTTTACTCAGCTTTGGAAGCCAGCGAGCAGACAAAATACATATTTATGCGATTAGGTTTGACAGCAAAAGATATCCAGTCCAATCTGAAAAACTATTTGGAGAAGTTAGAAAGGAACGATTCCCCCTCGGAGCTTTTTACAGAGGATTTCACGGAAGCAATAAAAGATGCGCTGGCTATAGCCCAACAGAGAAAACATCAAAGAATCGAGGCAAGAGATATTTTAATCGGGATTTCAAAAACCGAATTTTTTGAAAAAATCCTACTTGATAAAAATTTAAAACTCGAAGATTTTGAAAACATATCGTTATGGTTTGATTATTTGGAAAGAAGAATTGAAGAAAGCAGGAAATTTTGGGAACAAGAGAATCTGGCGATTTACGGTTCTTTGGGAAAAGACTGGGCAACCGGCTATACGATTACCTTGGATAAATACTCGATTGATTGGCGACGGATTGTCAAAAAATGGATGTTTAAAGCAATTATCGGCCACGAAAAAGAAGTTGAGCTTGTGCAGGCCGGGCTTTGCCGGCCTGAAGCCAATAACGTTTTAATAATAGGGGACTCAGGCACGGGGAGAGAAAGTATTGTCGAGGGGTTAGCCCGAAGAGTATTTCTGGGGAAAAGTGTACCGGAATTAAACTATTTCCGAGTAGTTGAATTGGATATGCCTTTGCTTTTATCGCAAGTGACTAATATTGAAACAGTTGAGAGCGAATTAGATAATATGTTCCAGGAGGTTGTAACTGCCGGGAACATAATTTTAGTGATTAAGGATTTCCATAATTTTATCGGGCAAGACGTATCCCAGCCGGGAAAAGTGGATATCTCGGGTATTCTCGGCAAATATCTTCGCTTCCCCGAATTCAGGTTTGTGGCAATCACGGATTTTAACGGCTTGCATACGAGAATTGAAAAGAACCAATCTTTGGCAGATATGTTTACTAAAATAGAGGTTCAGGAAATTTCAGAGCCTGAAACTATGAGGATACTGCAGAATTTAGCTTTGGAACTGGAGCGGAAGTACAAAGTGTTTATTGTTTATCCTGCGATACGAGAGATCGTAATACTGGCAGGACGGTACATCCCGAATATTCCGTTTCCCAAGAAAGCCATCGATTTATTACAAGACGTCGTAGTATATGTCGCCCGGTCCATTAAAGAGAAAGTGGTTTTACCCGAGCACGTATCTAAAATAATTTCTACTAAAACCGAAATACCTGTTGGAAAGATCGAGTCGAAAGAAAAGGACATGTTGCTTAACCTTGAAAAACTAATTCACGAAAGGATTGTTAATCAAAACGAGGCGGTCGAGCAAGTATCTATTTCTATGAGGCGGGCGCGGGCCGGTATTTCTTCAAAGAAACGTCCGATGGGAGTTTTTCTTTTCTTGGGTCCTACAGGCGTTGGTAAAACCGAAACCTCAAAAGCTTTGGCTCAAATATATTTTGGCGGAGAAGATAAAATGTCCAGACTTGATATGTCTGAGTTCCAATCAATCACCGATATACCGCGTTTGATCGGTTCCTCGGGACAGGAAGGATTATTGACAACTCCGGTACGGGAGAATCCGTTTTCATTGCTTTTGCTCGATGAAATTGAAAAAGCCCATCCGAATATTTTAAATTTATTCCTGCAAGTTTTTGACGAAGGCCACATTACGGACGGGCAGGGGAGGAAGACAGTTTTTACAAATTGCATAATTATTTGCACATCAAACGCGGGCGCAGAATATATTTTTGAAAGCGTTAAAAATAATATAAAATTAGAGAAGGAAAAAATTCTTGACTTACTTTTTAACAAAGGGATTTTCAAGCCCGAGTTTATAAACCGCTTTGACGCCGCTGTGATGTTCAAGCCGCTTACTAAGGAAAATTTACTGGATATCGCAGGGCTCATGTTGAGTTCATTGAAAAAGAGTATTGAAGAAAAGAAGATTGAGTTTATAGTCACCGAGAAATTAAAAGAAAAAATCGTCCAGCTTTCATATAATCCCGCTTTCGGTGCGCGGGAAATGAGACGGGTTATTCAGGATAAAGTTGAGAACACAGTTGCTAATGCGCTTTTGGCGGATATAATAAAGAAAGGAGACGCATTCGAAATTTCCGCAAATGATTTTTCATTAGTGAAAAAAATTAAAGGTCGAAGAACTAAAAAATTAAAACCTTAAATTTAAAATTATGGAACAACTACCAAATCAACCGAATAATTCCATGCCTACTCGGTCAAGCAACCCCATACCTGCCCGGCCAGTGAATCCAATTCCCTCTGTAGGTAATCCTGTACCTACACGACCCGTTAATCCAATTCCTCCTGTAAGCAACCCGGTAGCTCCAGTCCAGCCTAGCCCCGTTACTCCAAACTTAGTCAGGCCCACACCTTCCAAAGGCGGGGGATTAGTAATAAAAATTATAGGAATTGTCATAATCCTGGGGATAATAGGCGCAGGAGCCGTGATGGCAATGGGTATCTGGGATCCAGTTTGGAGTCCTTTCAGGCCCAATCCGGAGAAAGTTATTACTGCTATGGCTCAGAATATGATGGATGTTAAGTCTTCTCATTCTGAGGGGAAGCTAGAGCTCGACATACAAGAGCAGAATGCGTCGGCAATGGCAATTGACGTTAATTTTAGCGTTGACGGAGATGCCCGTGATATTGCCAATATAAAGTCCGCAGGAAATTTTGGCCTCGACTTTATCGGCGGAATAATGGGCGACGCTTCGTCGCCGGTTTCAGCAGAATTTCAAATGAAGACAATCGGGCAGGAAGGATATTTTAATATCACCACCCTTAACGCTCCGGCTTTAACTCCACTTTTGTTAATGACCGGAATAGATTTGGATAATGTTATAGGCACATGGATTAAATTTCCTGCTGCTGATAGTTTTTCTACCGGCGTTCCTATCACTCAGGATCCAGCCGAAATGGCTGCGATTGTTGAGTCCATGAGGAAAGCAATGTCTGACGTAACAGCAGATAGCAAGTTCTACGTCGTAAAAGAACAGTTGCCCAATCAAACCATTGACGGCCAAAAGATATATCATTATTTAGTTGCCTTAGATAATGAAGAAACCGCTCAGTTGATGGGCAACCTTATGGCAGAAGTTATGGAACAATCGGGATTGAGTGCCTTGACCGTGATGCCGGACGGAACAATACCAGATAAAGGAGCTGTATCTGCTCAAATCAAAGCGATTACTTTGGCCGGGCTGGAGAAGATCGGCGAGATTAGTGCTGAATTATCTATCGGCAGTAAGGATAATTTTCTTTACGGCATGAAGTTGGTTAAAACTATTGACGTAAGCAAGATTGATCCCGAAACCGCAGGCACAGTAGATATTGTTTTCGAGATAAATAATTCTGCTTTCAACGAACCAGTGGTTGTTGAGGCGCCTTTAGTCTATAAGAATTTTGAAGAAGTTTTCCCGAGCACTCCACCAGTTGTAGTAAATCCATAGTTGTAGTAAAGAAGCACCTTCACTGATGGAAGTGGGGGTGTTTTTTTTGCATAAAATATTTTCCTCACATTTCTTCTGTGAGTTACTTGTGGATAAATAAGGCGTTTTCCTCACAAAATAAGCTCAAACTATGAAGTGTTGACCTGTGCTCATAAAGTGGGGTATAAAGGATATGAGGTGGAAGATTGTGGATAACAGTGGGAGAACTAAGGAAAACAGGGGATAACTAAATAATCACTAAACATGTTTATAGGCGAGTACAAACATACAATTGATGCAAAGAAACGCTTGGCCCTGCCTGCTAAGTTTAGAAAAGAATTAGGTTCTTCGGTTGTTATTACCCGCTGGCTTGATAATTGTTTGGTCGTTTATCCTGAAAGTGAATGGCAGATAATGTCAGACAAGCTTGGCAGATTGCCAGCCAGCCAGCCAGAGGCTAGGGGATTTGCCAGAATTCTATTGGGCGGGGCTATGTCAGTTGAGATAGACAACCTTGGCAGAATACTTATCCCCGAATATTTAAAAGGTTATGCCGATTTAAAAAAGAATACAGTAATTTGCGGATTATTTAATCGATTAGAAATTTGGGATGAAAGCAAATGGGAAATTTACAAAGCGCAGGTGGAAAAAGATGTTGGTAATCTTGCCGAGAAGCTGAAGGAATTAGGGATTTAAAACAATGCATATACCAGTTCTTAGAAAAGAGGTTTTACAATATCTGGATCCGAAACCGAATGAAAACTTTGTTGACTGCACTATCGGCCAGGCAGGACACACGAAAGAAATTCTTGAAAAGATAAAGCCTTCAGGAAAAGTATTGGGGATTGATTGGGACAAGGCAATGATATGGAATATTGAATCTGAAATTGCAAACCAAGAATTAAAAAACCGATTAACCCTAGTAAACGATTCATATTCAAATTTAAGCGAGATCGTTAAAAAATATAATTTTGAAAAGATCAGCGGAATATTACTGGACTTAGGGATGTCGAGTTGGCACATTGAAGATTCGGGCAGAGGATTCACATTTTCTAAAGATGAGCCCCTAGACGCCCGATACAATGCGGCCGGGCAGGAACTTACTGCGATGGAGATTATAAACAAATATCCGCAGGGAGAAATCGAAAGGATTTTAAACGAATACGGAGAAGAGAGGTTTGCACGAAAAATCAGCGAGAAAATAGTTCAAGAGAGAAAGCGGCAGCCCATAAGCACGACTTTCCAGTTAATAGAAATAGTACGGCAGGCAGTTCGCCAGCACGGAAAGATAAATCCAGCCACCAGAACATTTCAGGCCTTAAGGATTGCAGTCAATGACGAATTGGGAAATTTAAAGAAAACGTTACCGCAGGCAATTGATAATTTACAGAAAGGGGGCAGATTAGCAGTAATTTCCTTCCATTCTCTGGAAGACAGAATAGTTAAAAACTTTTTTAAAGACGCAGTCAAAGAAGGAAAAATAGATATATTAACCAAGAAACCAATTATTCCTTCGCTTGAGGAAATAAAAATAAACCGGCGCTCAAGATCAGCTAAATTGAGGGTCGCAATAAAAAACTAAAATAATTAAAACCATGACTACCCACGCTATTGTCCGAGCAATCCCATTAAGTAAGTTGGCTTCACTCCGAATGCCGAGGATTAACTGGAAGCTGTTTTTGGTGTTCAGCTTCTGTTCGGTGTTACTTCTTTCGGTTTTTTATGTTATTCAAATAAACAGCATGATACGCGGGGGTTATCTGATAAAGGATTACCAAAAACAAATAGATAAGCTTCTTGCCGAGAACAAAAACCTGGAAGTTGATCTCGCCCAGATAAGCTATCTTGAGAATATCCAGGCAAAAACAGCAGAAATGAATTTCGAGAAGATCCAGACGATAAAATACATCCAAATTTTAGACAATTCACTGGCAACGAGATAAATGCGAAACTGGAGAATTCTTTTCATCTTTGCAATCCTTATTATCTTCGGGGCAGCCATAATAGGCCGCCTATTTTTTCTCCAAATTTTAAGTCATAAGTTCTATCAGGCGCAGGCTTTGGGACAGCAAACTAGCTTTGAGGAAATAGAGGGCGCAAGGGGAGAGGTGTTTTTTAAAGATGGCACTAAAATTTTATCGGTTAACGACGACAAGCTTTTGATTTATGCAGTTCCGCCGGAAATAGAAGATGCAGAGGCAACCAGTAGGGCAATGAGCGGGGTTATTAGTGAGGACGAGGCCAAAATATTATCTAAAATTACAAAAAGCGATTCGTCTTACGTAATAATTAAAAACAAGCTGACAAAAGAGGAGGTTAAGGGCGTGGAAGATTTGAAATTAAAAGGCATATACATTGACCGTCTTCCCGGAAGATATTATCCACAAGGAAAGATATCATCTCAAGTTATCGGATTTGTTGGAGGAGACGGGACGGGTCAGTATGGCATTGAAGGATATTTCGACGACGTTTTGCGCGGCAAGACAAGCTTTAAAGAAGAACCTCGAACCCTGATTCTTTTTGATCCTGATAAACTTGAGTACTCAAGTTTAGATGGTTCGAACATATATTTAACAATTGATTACAATATTCAATTTGAGGCCGAGTCCTTGCTTAAGAAAGCGAAACAAGATTTTGATATTGATAGCGGACAAATTATCGTACTGGAGCCGAATACAGGCGAAGTGGTGGCGATGGCGAATTATCCAGGGTTCGACCCTAACGCGTATTCGAAGGAAAAAGACATCGGTATTTTCCAAAATAGCACTGTCCAAAAGATATTTGAGTGCGGATCAGTTATGAAACCTTTGACAATGGCCATGGCCTTGAACGAAAAAAAGATAACGCCAGATACGACGTACACAGACGAAGGCTTTGTAAAAGTGGGAGTGGAGACGATATATAATTATGAAAAGACAAAGAAGAACGGCATACAAACAATGACCCAAGTGCTTGAGAAGTCCTTAAACACCGGCGCAGTGTTTGTTTCGCGGCTAATAGGGCCAGAAATGTTTAATGAATATCTTGATCAGTTTGGTATCGGAGAAAAAACAGGCATTGAATTGCAGGGGGAGGTTTCTTCAAGAAATGAAAATGTGCGGAAGGGGAGAGAGATAAATATTGCGACAGCAAGTTTCGGCCAAGGAATAGAAATGACCCCAATCCAGCTTGTTAAGGCGTTTGCGGCTATTGCTAACGGCGGAAAATTAATGAAGCCGTTTATTGTTAAAAAAATAGTTGATAGCCAGGGCGATGAATTAGAAACTAAGCCCAAGGTCATTCGGGATGTTCTTTCGCAGGAAACAACCACGCAATTAACAGCGATGTTAATAAGCTCCGTGAAAAACGGTCTTGCCAAAAATGCAGGCATTCAAGGCTACTATTCAGCCGGGAAAACAGGCACAGCGCAGGTTCCGTACGAAGATCGAGCTGGTTATTATCCTGATAAAACGATCCATAGTTTTATCGGCTTCGCTCCGGCCTTGAATCCGAAATTTGTAATGTTAATAAAATTAGACAATCCAAAAAAAGGCAGTTCGAGTTCGACGGTGGCTCCTATTTTTTCAAAACTAGCTCAGCATATTCTTAACTATTGGAAAATACCGCCGGATTACGAACAATAAATATGGATTTTTTAACTAAATCAATTTTTCATTTAGAAAAGGCTAAGGTGATTATAGTTTCTGGGAAAGAAAGAGGTCGCACCAGCGATATGATATGGCAGGTTTTGAGCACAAGTTTTATTGTCAAAAAGTTTGTGAATAAAATACCGAATCTTTTCGATGTTGCGTCAAACGAAGTTTTTATTATCGAAACGGATTTTAAAAATGAAGTTTTGTCTAAAAGCTTGGTTGACCTGGCTAAATCATCCGAATTAGCAATTTTGATTGCTACAAACACGGGTGAGATGATTGCCGATGCTGATCAGATTGTTGGCAACAAGGAAGATGCAACAAAGATTAATAATTTTATCCCAACTATGCCTAGCAATAGTTATTTGATTTTGAACTTTGACGACCCGGAGGTAAAGAAGGCGGGGGACGGAAATAATATAAAAACGATTACCTTCGGTTTCCAAGAAGGTGCGGATTTGAAAGCCTCGGATGTACATACGAATACGGGGACGAACTATAAGATCAACTACAAAGGAAACACAATACCAATCTGGCAGGAAAAGCTTTTTGGAAAGGAATATATCTATGGTGGTCTTGCCGTGGGCTGCGTTGGTATAGCCTTGGGACTTAACTTCGTTGAAATATCGGCAAAGTTAAAGGGGTGCGAGCCGTATTCGGGCGGATAGAAGGAACTTTACTTGTTCCCTCATATATATTATATTACGTATAAATACGGTTATTCTGCTCTCATCGTCTAGTGGTTAGGACACATGGTTCTCATCCATGAAACAGGGGTCCGACTCCCCTTGAGAGCACTAGAACAACAGCGGAAACGCTGTTTTTTGTTGTTGACAAAAAACGTTGATATGATAAAATCTGGTTATCCGAAAGTGTCGCAAAAGATCTTTAACATTTTTATGAGGAGAACCCCTATGGCCGAATCGATGAGTTTAAAGCAGATTAGGAGACGGTTTGGATATGATAGAGTCGGGAACTTTTCGGGCGGCCTGGCGAAGGCTGAGAAAAGTGGCAGACAGTTCCACATTAAACCCGATGGAACGCGAGCTTATGCGTATTGGTTTGACTGTGTCGGACCCGTCGTAGACGGAACAGCATGCGCGCGGATTGGCGAGGATTGCTTTGAGATAAACCCGGACGGTTCCCGGGTAAATAAAAGTGCTCGAGCGTTCGTTTAAGGAGGAACATGATGGCGCAAAAAAGAATGAGCCCAGAAATGATACGAGATAAGAATAAATACGATTGGGTCATGCCCTTTGACGGAGCGTTTGCGCAGGCTTCTCAGAATGGCAGACAATTCCATGTACGTACCAATGGCAGGCCCGCTTACCGACAGAGATTCGATTTTGTCGGACTCTTTTCCCGATCACGCTGCAAGCTAGCTCGCGTTAAAAGAAGAGGAAAATGTTATCATATTCGCACTAACGGCAAAGCTGCTTATCGGCAGAGATTTGACGAGGCAATGCACTTCTTTGAGGAGAAGGCCTGGGTAAAAAAAGGTGAATCCTGGTTCTATATCGGACCGGACGGCAAGAGAATCAGCGGATAGTCGGAGTTTTTATGGGACAGCCAATAAACACGCGAGCGATTATCGAAAAAGAAAAGTATGATTGGGTTTCGCACTTTTCTTGCGACAGAGCCTGTGCACAGAAGGACGGAAAACAATTCCATGTTAAGCCGGACGGCAAGCCTGCCTATCGGAGAAGATTCGCCTGGGTCGGGGCGTTTGACGAAAACGGCAGAGCTCACGTAAAAAACGGAGAAAAATGGCTTATCATCGGACTTAACGGACGAGAGGTCAAACCATGCTTGGAAATCAAGAAATAACGGGGCAGATAATATCTGTCAAAACCCCTATTTGTGGATCGCAGCGCGATCTCGGGTAGAGGTTTCTTTTTTTACATTTATTCAATTAATTTTTCGTGATATGATTAAGCAATGCAGAATACGTCTAAATATATTCTAGCTGTTGCTACATTTTCGGGCACGGTTATCGGTGTCGGAATATTTTCTTTGCCGTATATAGCCACAAAGGTGGGAATGTGGGTAATGCTGGCGTATTTACTAGTCCTGACCGGACTAGTTATTTTAATTCATCTGATATTCAGCGAAGTTGCTTTGCAAACGCCTGATTTTCTCCGCCTGCCCGGCTATAGCAAAATATATTTAGGAAATTGGGGGCGAGCCGTAGCTCTTATAGCTACAATATTAGGGTATATTGGCACGCTTTTAGCGTATATTATTATAGGCGGAGTATTTCTTGCTAACCTGCTTGTTCCGATATTAGGCGGCAACATTTTTTTATACATTCTTCTGTATTGGATACTTGGAGCGGTTTTCATCCTATGGGGGATTAATGCGGTTTCTAGAATTGAATTCTGGGGATTAGTTTTATTTTTCATTTCGTTGATAGTTATTTTCTGGAAAGGCTTCTCTTTTTTGCATTTAGGCAATCTGCCGATTCAAATGTCAGATATTAGTAACTGGTTTTTACCTTACGGGCCTATTTTGTTCGCTTTATGGGGAGCGACAATGATTCCGGAGGTAGAGGAAATGCTTGGTGAAGATAAAAAGAAGACAAAAAAAGTTGTTCTTGTAGCCACGATTATTCCGGCAATCTGCTATTTGTTATTCATACTATTTGTCGTTGCTATCTCCGGCGCAGGAACAACTTTAGAAGCAATAACCGGATTGCAGGGCTTGCTTGGTAAAAACGTCATGAGTTTAATGTTTTTTGCCGGGTTCCTCGCTACCTTTACTTCATTTATCGCCGTGGGCCTTACTCTGAAGAAGGTTTTTTGGTATGATTTAACAATGCCCCATTACTTTTCATGGGTGCTTACGTGCTCTGTGCCGCTTTTGCTCTATCTCCTCGGTTTCCAGGATTTCATTAAAACAATTGGATTAGTCGGTGGGGTAGGCATAGCCATTGAAGGGATTTTAATTCTCTTGATATACGATAAGATTAAGAAAAACAAATCAAGGTTTTTAATTTATCCCCTAATTCTAATCTTTTTGGCCGGGATAATTTACGAAATATTGTATTTTATAAAATAGAAAGATGCTTACAATTTATTTAATTACTTTCCTGGTGTCCTGTGCTTTATTCTATATCGCCGGGAAAATGGTTGTTGACGGATTAATCAGGATTACGAAGTTTTTACGGTTTAAGGAATTTGTTGTGGCCTTCTTCGTAATGGCTTTTGCCGCTTCCTTGCCAAATTTAGTGGTTGGGATCTCTTCCGCGCTTCAGGGGATACCGCAGCTTTCCTTCGGGGACGTAACGGGAAATAATCTGGCTGCTTTAACTCTTGCTATTGCCATAGTATGTTTGTTTGCGAAAAGAGGTGTGTCAGCCCGGGGCCAAACCGTTAGAACTAGCTCCCTTTTTGTTATGGCTTCGGCTCTTTTACCGTTAGTTTTGATCTTTGATGGAACGCTTTCCCGCATGGACGGAATCCTATTGATTGCTCTTTTCGTTTTTTATATCGTTTGGCTTTTTTCTAAAAAAGAAAGATTTACCAAGCCCTACGACGAATACCGTGCTCCGAGGAAAAAGGATTTTGGGTTTTTAATATATGATTCGCTTAAAATTGTTTTTGGCCTGGTGATATTCATTGTCGCTGCCCAAGGGATAGTTGTTTCAGCTAAGTTCTTTGCCAGCAGCTTCGACATGTCACTTATCTTAATAGGTATTTTAATTACCGGTCTCGGCAGTGCCTTACCGGAAATATATTTTGACGTTATATCTGCGCGCAGGAATGAAAACTGGATGATTCTTGGTGATTTAATGGGTGCTATTATTATTCCTTCAACGTTAGTTCTGGGAATTGTGACTATGATCGCGCCTATACATATTTTCGACTTTTCAAGTTTAGCTTTGGCCAGATTTTTTATTGTAATTGCTGCCGTATTATTCCCATTCTTTTTGCGAAGCGGCCGGAAAATTGACAAACGAGAGGCGCTGATTCTTTTGGGCGTTTATATCCTATTCTTAATATCCGAAATATTGCTGCACGATCCGCTTATTAATAATCCCAATTTTCAGTTTTTGTTTAAATAATACATGGATATCGTTACTTTGCTTGTCATTATTATAATCCTGGGTGTTATAATTTCGCTTGTCTTGAATGCCCGCCGCCGGCCGAAAGAGGGTGGAGAGGCCTTTGTGATGCTGCAGCAGCAACTGAATCACATCAGCCAGGTTTTGGATAACAAGCTGTCTGAGTCGAATAAAACAGTTCAATTTCAGTTTACGCAGAGTTCAAAGATAATAGGGGATGTAATGGAGAAGTTGACAAAACTCGACGAAACTAACCGGCAGGTTGTCAGTTTTGCCGACCAGCTGCAAAACCTGCAGGATATTCTTAAAAACCCGAAACAGAGGGGGATTTTAGGCGAATATTTTCTTGAGACAGTTTTAAAGAATGTTTTGCCGCCGGGATCCTATCAAATGCAGTATTCCTTCAAGGACGGCACTATCGTGGACGCGGTTGTATTCTTCGGTAAAAATATTATTCCGGTTGACGCCAAGTTTAGTTTAGACAACTACAACAGAATGATTCAGGCTCGCGACCAGGCGGAGAAGAAAAGATACGAAGCCACTTTTATTAACGATCTTAAGCTGCGTATTGATGAAACGTCCAAGTACGTTAGGCCGGAAGAGAAAACAATGGATGTTGCGTTTATGTATATACCGTCGGAGGCAGTTTTTTACGATTTGCTGGTGAATAAAGTAGGCGTAATTACCGAGGAAACCAATAACCTTATAGTCTACGCCTTCCGCAAGAAGGTAATCCCGGTTTCACCCACGTCTTTTATGGCGTATTTGCTGACAGTTCTGCAGGGTCTGAGAAATCAGAAGATTTCTGACGAGGCGCATACGATAATAAAAGAGGTGGAACGCCTAGGAAAGCATATATTTACCTATAGCGAGTATATGAGGCGCCTTGGCGACAGTTTAGGCACAACGGTCAATTCCTACAACAAAGCCTCCAAAGAGCTTGCCAAAGTGGATAAAGATGTGGTAAAAATAACTGGAAGCGACTCTAAGGTGAAATTGCCCGGAGAGGTGGAAAAACCACAGCTTTAAGAATAAACCTAAATATAAATATATGCTGGCTATTATAAAAACAGGCGGGAAGCAATACATGGTTGCTCCCGGAACAAAAATAAAGATAGAAAAGATTGAGGCCGAAGAGGGCTCAGAGATTGCGTTCTCCGAGGTTTTGCTAGTGGAGAAGAACAAGAAACTCGAGATTGGAGCCCCGTTCGTAAAAGATGCACAAGTTACCGGAAAAGTCTTGACCCAAGGGAAAGGTGAAAAGTTGATTATATACAAATACAAGCCAAAAAAGCGTTTTCACAGAAAAAAAGGCCACAGGCAGTTGTTCACGGAAGTGGAAATCAAGGAAATTAAAAACTAGTTGTAAGACTAGTTTTTTGTAGCACGTTTACAACAGAAGGAGGTGCATATGCACTTTGATCATATTCTTGAAGCGCAGCAGTTTGACGCAAGTTGGCTTATCCGTGAATTTTTCCCATTGGCTGATGAAATGGCGAAGATTGTTGAAAGCGGTAACAGATGCGATGATTTACACGGAAAATCAATGGTTTCATTTTTTTACGAATCAAGTACTCGCACACGGGCTTCCCACGAATTCGCGATGTGGTGGCTTGGTGGGACCGTTGTATTCTCCACTGAGAACGCCAGCGAGTTCTCTTCAGTCGTTAAAGGGGAAACTTTGGCAAACACCATCTGCGTTCTTAATCGATATCGGCCGAATGTGATTGTCCTGAGGCACCACGAGGAAGGAGCAGCGAAAATCGCGGCTCAGTTCTCGCGTGTTCCGATCATTAACGCGGGCGATGGCACCGGGCAGCATCCTACGCAAGCTCTTCTGGATATCTATACGATTTACAAAAGATTCGGCCATATCGACGGAATTAAAATCGCCATAGTGGGCGACTTAAAGAACGGAAGAACTGTTCGTTCGCTGGCCTATCTTCTCGGAAAGTTTCCGGGAGTTGTAATCTACTTCGTTGCGCCCGCATCGTCAGGGGTCCGAGAAGATATCAAGGATTATCTGCGGCGGCATAATACGACATTTTCGGAAGAAACCGACTTGCGAGAAGTTGCTCCGGTTGTGGATGTTGTGTATCAGACAAGAACTCAAAAAGAACGCGGTAGCATTCTTGATAGATCAGATCCTACACAGGGATACTTTGTAGTGGACGATTCAATTCTTGCTTTGATGAGAGCTAACGCGGCTATTTTACATCCGTTGCCAAAGCTTGACGAGATAACACCATCTGTCGACCGCGACCCTAGGGCCGCATACTTAACCGATCAAATCGATGCGGGGTTGTTCACCCGCATGGCCCTTCTAAAAACGCTATTATTACCTTAGCTCCTTCGTTCGTAAAGCCCCAGCCTTTGGGGCAGTTTTTTTACAAAAGGCGGATATTAGTCTAAGATGAAAATATGTATCGACAAGACCTAAAAGACGAGTTCTATACTCGTAAATCAAAGGAAGAGGGATATCCAGCTCGTTCGGTGTATAAGTTGAAGGAGATTGACGAGAAGTATAGGGTAATCCGACGGGGAAATCGGGTATTAGACCTGGGTTGCGCCCCAGGTTCTTGGCTTCTGTATATCGCAGAGAAAGTCGGGAAGACCGGAAAGGTTTTAGGAATTGATTCTGAGGATGTAAAAATAAAGCAGAAGGATAATATTACATTTTTAAAGAAGAACATCCTGGAACTGGATGAGTCGTATTTTATCAATATGCCTAAGTTCCACGTCTTGGTTGCAGATTTGGCGCCGAAGACCTCGGGCGTAAAATCATTCGACGTCGGAAGGTCTTTAGAACTTTCTGAAACAGCCTTCAGTATAGCCAAGGAAGTATTGGTTGCTGGTGGAAATTTCATCTGCAAGATTTTTGAAGGAGCGGATGTCGACGAATTTGTAAAGGAGGTTGAAAAAAGCTTCAGTGTTTTAAAAAGAGTCAGGCCCAAAGCCGTGATTAAGCACAGCAAAGAGTTCTACATCATCGCTATGGGTTATCGAAAGAATTAAATATTCTAATTTGAATAAAGAAATACAGTGGCTTTTAAACGAAAAGTATAATGGCCGGCTTAGTAAAAAGGCTGAGGCAGATATTAAGCGGATAAATAAAGGCGAGCCGGTTGATTATGTCATCGGCTTTAGCGAGTTTTTAGGTTGCAAGATCGATTTATCTAAAAGGCCGTTAATCCCTAGGCCGGAAACCGAATTCTGGGTTAAAGACGTAATCAAGCAGATAGGCGATAAGAAGGTAAAGGTTTTAGATATTTTTTCAGGTTCGGGCTGCGTCGGAATAGCTGTTTTGAAGCATTCAAAAAATGCTATGGTAGATTTTGCTGAAAAAGATAAAAGATTTATTGAACAAATACGGACTAACCTAAAGCTGAATAAAGCGGATAGGGGATCGTACAAAGTATTTCAGTCAGATATTTTTAATAATGTTAAAGGAAAATACGATTATATTTTAGCTAACCCGCCGTACATTCCAACGGCTAGACGGAATAAGGTTAAGCCGTCGGTTTTAAAGTTCGAGCCCAAGAATGCATTGTTCGCCGGAAAAGACGGGTTAATATATATCAAACAATTTTTAGGGCAAGCGAGGAAATTCCTGAATATCGAGGGAACGATATATATGGAGTTTGATTCTTTGCAGAAAAAAGAGATTTCGAATGTCCTTGAGAAACTAAGGTATTCTGGATATAGATTTTTTAAGGATCAATTCGGACGGTGGAGATACGTTGTAATCAGTAAAGTTTCTGCTAAAATTAGTTAATATTATGGCAGGTGAAAATAAAAAAATCCAATTATCTCCAAATTCACTAAACCTTTACCTTGAATGCCCTCGTTGTTTTTGGCTAGATAAAAAAATGGGCATACGAAGACCGCCCCCTTACCCTTATGCTTTGAATTCAGCGGTGGATGCGTTATTAAAGGAGGAATTCGATACCTACCGGGAAAACGGAGAGGCGCATCCTTTTTTGGCGGCTCATAACATTCCTGCCAAGCTATTCCATAACCAGGACCTGTTAAATCAGTGGAGAAGTAATTTTAGCGGCATCCGTTATTACGATCCGCAGCTGGATGCCACTCTTTTCGGTGCAGTTGACGATATTTTAGAGTTTGAGGACGGCAAGCTGGCTGCTTTGGATTATAAATCCACTGGAAGCAAGGTCGCCAATGTTTACGATAGGTTTCAGCTGCAGCTCGACATATATACCTTTCTTCTGGAAAAGAACGGGTTTGCAACGCCACGAAAAGGATATTTAGCTTTCTATGTTGTCGATAAAGGAAGTGGTTTTGTCGACCGGCTCCCATTTAAGAAAGAACTCCACACCATAGATACAAATCCGGATGATGTGAAGGAGATATTTACTGAAGCGGTTGGGTTGCTTAGAAAAGACGTCCCGCCCGGCCATAGCCAAGATTGTAAATTCGGCGATTGGTTTGAAAAGGCCGCGAGGTTTAAATAATATGTTGATTGACTAGCTCGAATAGGTTAAAATATATAAACGGATAATAAATATAACATTACAGCTATGTCGTTTAAAAATATCAATTTGTCCTCGGGCCAAATCGCAAAGGTTCTTCTGGCGTTGGTTGTCGTGGTGATTGTGGCAATGGTTATCGCGTATATTATTATTAAAGCCGCTGAGAAGCCTGCTCCGCAACCACCGCCACCAGGTGAACCGGTTCCAGTATATGAGGCGACGATAGGGGATATTAAATTTTTATTCCTTGAGGCGACTGATAAAGGAGATACACTTTTTGGCAAGGATAGCAGACGCCCAGATGGGCAGGAAGACTTGAAAACAACAGAAAGGTTTATTGAATTAATCGTTGGCGCACAAAACGTTGGAAAAGAAAACACCTTAGATGATATCTGGGAAGTTGGCGAAATTATCGATAGCGAGGGTAGAATATTTACGGCCTCTGAGCGGGAAGTAAACAGTTGGCTGCCTGACAATGAAAATAATTTGTGTGGAAGCATATTACGGCCAAGTTTTGAGCCCTCTCCGTGCAAAAAGATATATGAGGTAGCAAAGATTTCGAAGGATCTTAAAGTCAGGGTATATGTTCGTACGAAAGAGAATTCTGACAAAGATATACTCGGAGAAGCTCTCATAAATATTAAATTAATGCCCTAAGTAAATGGATAATGTTGTTCCCGGAAAAGAAGAAAAAAAAGAGGATATTCTGCAGCAGAATAAAGATGTTTGGGAAGTTGCTCGAGAAAAAATCTCTCCGCAGGAGCAGGCCGAGTTAGAGGCTGGACGGGTTCCCGCAGAAGATGAAGCGGCAATTCGAAAACAGCTCGAAAAAGAAATTGAATTGATGGATTTTGATGGTGGACTGAAGGTTGAGGCTGAGCAGAAAGCAAAAAGAATTGAATTTTTAGGAGAGAAGGAAAAACTCGAGCATTTATTAAGCATAGCTCGGGATCGAGGTGTGGCCTTTGCAATAAAGGTAGCCAAGGAAATGAACGACCCGTATATATTAGATAACTTTCATGACCTGTTGGTTAAAGAAGGATTTTATAAAAAGTTTGTAGTTTAGGCTTCTATGGGAATTCTATTTTTCCTGTTCGTAATTTTTTTACTTTTGCTCGCAGCAGTTATTGTCGCTTTTTATTTTGAAAAAGAAGAGAAGAAAGCATTGTTTTCGGGGCTGGACATGTCCCTCTTTTTGGTTATGATGCCCCAGCACGAGAGCAAGAAGGAAACATTATCCCCGCAGGAAGAAAAATCAATAATCAGCCAGATGGAGCAGGTTTTCGCTAATTTCCTTTACCTTAAAAAACCTGGATTTTGGGGAAAAGTATTTAAAAAATATCCTTGTATAACTTTTGAGATTGCTTCTCAGATAGGCAATACCGATATTTCTTTTTATGTCGGGGTTCCTCGATTTCTGGAATCCGCCTTGGAAAAATATATCCAGGGAGTGTACCCCCGCGCTTTGGTTGAAAAGGTTCCACAGGACTATAATATTTTTGAACCAGGCGGAGTAGCGGCCGGATCATTTCTTAAGTTAAGCCAGAATCCGCTTTTTCCAATAAATACATATGTCAATCTTGAGAAAGATCCTTTGGCCGGAATTACCAATACTTTGAATAAAATAGCAGCCAATGAAGGCGCTGCAATTCAGGTGCTTATTCGGCCTTTGTCGCAAGAAAGTTGGAGGAAGAACGGCGAAAAAGTTCTCGAACGTATACAAAAAGGCGAATCTGTGCGGGCAGCAATAGCAGGTTCCAGCGGGGGATTGGTATCTAAATTTTTTACCGAGATAACAAAAGGCTCGAATGTTCAGAAAAATCAAAAAACTCCGGAGCAAATGCAGGAGCGCCAGGGTTTTGACCAGATGGGGCACGATTCTATCCAGAGTAAAATAAAGAAACAATCTTTCGAAACTAATATTAGATTGTTGGCTTCGGCCCAGAGCTCGGAGCGCGCGGAGGATATCTTAACTCATCTTGAAGCCGCGTTCGGTCAGTTTTCTCTTTCGACAATAAACAGTTTTGATTCAAAACAACTTAAGAAAAAAAGTCTTCGTCGATTGATTTACAATTTCAGTTTTAGAAATTTTGACGCAAACCAAACGAATATTTTAAACATTGAGGAGCTCACGAGCGTTTACCATTTTCCGACTCAGTTTATCGAGACGCCGTACATCAAGTCAACCAAAAGCGCGGTTGCGGCCCCGCCGACAAATTTGCCGGCGGCAGGCACTAACTTAATCGGCAAGGTTTCTTTCCGCGGGGAGGAAAAAAATGTATATTTTGCTTCAGACGACGACCGAAGGAGGCATTTTTATCTTATAGGGCAGACCGGTGTCGGTAAGAGTACTCTATTGTGTGAAATGATACGGCAAGACATCCTGAACGGCAAGGGCGTGGCAGTTGTGGATCCCCACGGAGAATTAATAGAGCATACGTTGGCCAATATCCCAAAGAATAGGGTTGAGGACGTAATTTTATTTGAACCATTTGATATTGAGCGTCCTATGGGCTTGAACATGCTGGAGTACGATGGTCCCGAACAGAAAGATTTCGCGGTTCAGGAAATGATAGCAATATTCTACAAACTCTTTCCGCCCGAGATTATAGGTCCGATGTTCGAGCATTACATGAGAAACGCCATGCTGGCCATCATGTCGGATAAGGATAATCCAGGAACACTTATGGAAATACCGAGGATGTTTACTGACCCTGCATTTTTAGATGAAAGACTGAAAAAGGTTACTGATCCGGTTGTCCGGGATTTCTGGCAAAAGGAATGGAAACAAACCACGGGGTCTACAAGATCGGATATGCTTGGATATGTAGTTTCGAAAGTTGGAAGGTTTATCGAAAACGAAATGATGAGAAATATTATTGGGCAAGGCCATTCGGGTTTTGATTTAGGTAAGATTATGGATGAAGGCAAAATATTCTTAGCTAATTTATCCAAAGGCCAAACCGGCGAGGTAAACAGCTCATTGTTGGGTTTAATATTGGTTTCTAAAATTCAAATGGCGGCGATGAAGAGGGCCAAGGTTGCCGAAGAAAAAAGAAAGGATTTTTATCTATACATCGACGAGTTCCAGAACTTTACCACAGACAGTATAGTCACTATTCTTTCTGAAGCCAGGAAATACAAACTTAATTTGACTTTGGCCCATCAATATATACCGCAGCTGCAGGAGGGGATAAGAAACGCGGTGGTAGGAAACGTCGGAACAATCGGAGCGTTCCGAGTCGGCGCTGACGACGCTGAATTCCTAGAGAAACAATTTGAACCGGAGTTTTCCAGATTTGATCTGGTTAACTTAGATAATTTCAATTTGATTTTAAAAATGATGATAGATAATAAGATTTCTACGCCATTTAAGATGGCGATAAATAATCGGCAGAAAGGGACGCCGGAAATTATCGAGCCGATTAGAAAGCTTTCGCGGTTAAAGTATGGCCGGACTAAAAAAGAAGTGGAGGATGATATAGCCGGCCGGTCGGCAATCGCCCCGCCAATCGTATAACTGAAAAGACCCGCCGAGGCGGGTCTTTTTTATATCGGTTATTTATTTGTCCGTTTGACGTATAGGCCGCTGTCCGTATTTATTTCCACAACATCATCCTCTTCGACGAACAGTGGAACGTTGACTTCGGTTCCGTTCTCAAGAATAACAGTTTTAGTTGCGCCCGATGCACGGTCGCCTTTAAGACCCGGAGATGCTTGTTTCACTTTAAGTTGAACTTTGATCGGGACGGAAACGTTAATGATTTTATTGTCGAAGGCAATGCCATCAATCGCTTCGTTGAGTTTTAAAAATCTGGCTGAAAAGCCGATTTGGGCTTCTGTCAACGAGAAGCGCTCAGCTGGGTTTTCCGCTTTGCAAAAAAAGTAGTTACCTTTGCTGTTATATAGATATTTTACCGCGACTTTTACTAATTCTGCCTCGTCAAAAACATCTCCCTGTTGGAAGTTTCTTTCCAGGACGTTACCGGTGAGTAAGTTTTTAATTTTGCTTTGAATAACCGGCCGCCTTTGAGCCATTTTCATAGCCGAAGCTTCTAGGACCTCGTAAGGCTGGTTATCGAGTATAAACCTGGTGCCAGGTCTTAAATCTGTATGTGTCAGCATGTTTTATTATTTTAATATTATTCTATTATTCTCCACTCCATTTCCGCTTCCTTGCCGGCATATTCCAGCCATTCGCCATGTTTGTCAATTACGTACCACTTTTTTTTGGTTTCAGACCAGATCATAGGGCAGTCTCGGAAAAATGGCTTTTTAACGATTTCTTTTGGCTTTAACGTGTCTAGTTCCAGCCATTTTTTAAAAACTGTTTCAATGGCGTAATCAAGCTTCCGGGATTTTGCCCATTCAGCCACTTTTTTCATGGCTTGCTTGGCTTTATCGATTGAACCGGCTAGCTCCAGTAATTGCTTGGCGGGTTTTGTGAAGCGCGAATAAATTATTTTCCTTTTTTTAGCATTTTCCTTCAGTTCTTTCAAGGACACGCCTTTGGTTTCAAAGTAAAAGGTTATTATTTGGCGGATAGCGGTTTCTTCTTTTAACTCCTCGTAATACTTAATTTTTCCTTTTTTAATATACTCTTCGATCTTTTTCGCCATGCTTTCGCCGATGCCTTTTATGGCTTTGATGCCCTTTATACCTTTTTCTTTATAGATTTCACTGATTTCTCGATCGAGGGATAACAAAATAGCAGAAGCTTTTTTATATGCCTGAGGCTTAAAGGGGGTTCCTGTGATTTCGAGGAGTTCAGAAATTTCTTTAAAAATTTTTGATAATTCAGCGTTAGCCATAATTCAATCTTATCACTTTTCGAGTAAAGAAAAAGCCCAGACCAAAGGAATGGGCGGATTTATGACAGTTCGAAAACTCCAGATAATGTTCGCATAAGCATTTGGGACAGACGGAGATTTCCGTCTAAGGATGGTCGGAGGATAAGAAACGCCGCGAACCGCTCCAAATCGTTGAATATCGCGTTTCGAGGACTTCGGGATGCTTTAGATAATCGCAAAATGGGAATTATTTTACTCCTTATTTGATCCTTCGGGATAATAAGCTTCTCGAGCGAATAGAGACTTTTAAGATGCAAAACGTTTATTTTCCGGCTCCGATCCCTGCCCATATTCACTTCGATGCTCCCATCGGGAAATGTTCTCTCTAGAATTCCCCAGCGAGATACTCCGGCAGGGCCTAACACAAGAACCAGAGTATTGTCAGGCAGTGGTTCAGGTTTCTGTTCTTTAACGCGCAAGAAGTCAGTAAGAATTCGGGCCATAATCTCAGGGAAGTATTTTTGAAAATGCCATTTTATGCCCTTTTTAACAGCGAAATGAGGTAATTGGATGATAGGAATGAGTTGTTCACGATTAAGAGGAATTTCATCCGGATAGCAAACAGGTTCATCGTCTTCCGTTGGTTTGTGTAAGAGTATTTTCTCAATCTTTACTCTGAAACTACTGTCTGCAAGTTTTGCAGTAACAATTCCCCAGCATGCTTTTGGAGGAAATCCGTTGTTTTCCAGCACGTAAACAAGCGTATCCTTATCGATTTCCATCGGGCGTCTCCTTTGTGAACGAACTATTTATAATACTATACCGGTCGGAGCAATATATCAACTCCGTCTTTTACTTTTCTCATATTTTCGGTATTATACATCAATGGATAGAAGAATTTTTATTGCGATTAATCTTCCTGAAAATGTGAAGGAAGCGCTAGCTGCCTATGCGAACAAATGGCCGGAGCTGCCCGCAAAATGGACGAAGCCGGATAATCTGCATATTACCGCAGTTTTTATTGGCTACATTTCAGACGAGGCGCTTATCGATGTGTGTAACGGAATAAAGGAGTTCATAAAAGGAGAGGAGCCGTTCGTTATCCGCCTGGATAAAGTTTGTTATGGACCACCCGTTAGCGAAGGCCAGGTGCCGCGAATGGTTTGGGCAGTGGCCGATGAATCTCAACAGTTTATTTCATTGTGCGACAAATTAACAAAAAGAATATTGTCTTTGCCAAACGTAGCATTCCGGCCAGATCGCAAGAAGAATATGCCGCATATTACCTTAGCAAGGATTCGCGAATGGGAATGGCGCAGAATTGAACTTGATGAACGGCCGGAAGTTGAAGATTATATTGATCTAGAAATCCCTGTAGAATCGATTGAAGTTATGGAAAGCCAATTGAAAAGGGGAGGACCCGAGTACACAATTTTAGAATCATTTGAATTAAAATGAAAATACATTTTATAGGCATTGGAGGAATAGGGGTTTCCGCATTGGCTCAGTATTATTTATCCGAAGGAGCGGAAGTTTCCGGCTCGGATTTGGCGTCTTCGGAGATAACGGACTTATTAAAGGAAAAAGGTGCTCAAGTTATTTTAGGCGAACATAAAGCGGTAAACATATCAAAGGATCTCGAGTTAGTTATTTTCAGTCCAGCGGTCGAGCAGAAAAACCCGGAACTGAAAGAGGCAAAGAAGAAAAAAATTAGATGTTTGAGTTATCCAGAGGCGTTAGGGGAGTTAACCAAGAAATATTTTACGATTACGGTTTCTGGCAGCCATGGCAAGAGTACGACAACTTCGATGCTTTCTTTGGTTTTAGTTGAGGCGGGTTTGGATCCTACGGTTATTGTCGGAACAAAGCTGAAGGAATTTGGAAACAGTAACTTTAGGCACGGGAAAGGAAGATATTTGGTTATTGAAGCAGACGAATGGCAGGCTTCGTTTCTAAATTACTGGCCGAAGATTGCGGTTTTAACGAATATCGAGCGTGAGCATTTGGATTACTACAAAGATCTTAATCATATTTTGAGAACTTTTAAGGAATATGTCGGTCATCTGCCGAATGACGGTGTGCTAGTGGTGAACAAGGAAGACGAAAACATTGGGAAGGTGTTGAAATCCGCGAAATCTCAAGTCGTTTATTATTCCCAAAATCAGCCGGAGGCAAAAAAGGTAAAAGATGTTCTAACTATTCCGGGGAAGCATAATGTATACAATGGATTGGCAGTTTTGAGCGTAGCACGTGCCTTGAGCATTCCAGACGACAAAACATTCACGTCGCTTTCAAAATATACCGGAGCTTGGCGACGGTTTGAGATATCTGACAAAACAATGAACGGGGTGAAGTATAAATTAGTTAATGATTATGGGCATCATCCGACAGAGGTTCGGGTAACGTTAGAAGCGATACGGGAAAAGTTTCCGGAGCAGAAGATATTGTGTTTTTTTCAGCCGCATCAATATCAGCGAACTTTCAATCTCTTCGACGACTTCGTACAAGTGTTTAGGAATGCAAGTATTGATAGAATTATAATCACAGATATTTATAGCGTCGCCGGAAGAGAGAAGGCAACGATCAAGAGGAAGGTTAGATCGCAAAGACTCGTGGAAGCTATTGAGCGAGAAAATGTTATCTACCTGCAGAAGGAGAAAATAGTTGATTATTTGAAGAAAAATATAGATAGCGATAGCGTCGTTGTTTTAATGGGCGCAGGCGATATTTACGACGTGAATGAAAGATTATGAATACACGAATAGGTTGTATATAAAAAGAAGCGCGACAGGGTGTCGCGCATTTTTATGGCAGGAGAATTTTGTTTTGAAAGAGCTAGGTCTCGATGACTTTGTCATCGAGTGTGGTCCGGCCCGCACCTTCACAGATGCGGCAGGTGCCTTCGTCTTGCCGGCCGGTGTCGGGTTCGTCCCCGAAATCAATGCCGGGATCACCGGCGCGAAGTGATGAAAAGCACCGTTCGCAGTCGCATTGTCCAGAACCCTTACAGTGGACGCAGGTTTTTGTCGCCTCAGCGACACAATTGGACATGGTCGTCTCCTTACGATTTGACTACGGATCGTCCGTGAACACTATATATATGATACAACATAATATTTATATGTCAATAGCAGAGTTCGCCCGGCTTCTTCTTTTATTTTTTAGTATTATGGGTATAATATAGTAATATGATTGATACCAATCCTCAAAAAATTAAAGAGCTGCTTGAAAGAGCAGTCAGTAAAATTTATCCATCTAAGGATGAATTAGAAAAAGTACTCCTTAGTGGTAAAAAATTACGGATATATTTTGGCGTTGATCCCACAAATCCTCACATGCATTTGGATCACGCTACCAGTCTATTTATTCTACGCAGGCTTCGGGTTTTGGGACACGAGGTAGTTTTTTTAATCGGCGATTTTACGGCTCAAATAGGGGATCCGACTGGAAAAATGTCAACGCGTATCCAATTATCGGAAAAAGATGTTTTAAAAAATTGTAAAAATTATGTAAAGATGGCCTCGAAGATTTTAGATTTTAGAGCTAGGAAAAATCCGGCAAAAGTTGCGTTTAATCGGAAATGGTTGAAAAAAATGGATCTTGAAGACTTGATGAGTCTAATGTCTAAAATTACAATAGGGAAGTTATTGGCTCGAGATATGTTTCAAAAACGAATTGAAGAGAAAAAGGAAATATATTTTCACGAGTTTATGTACCCGTTGCTTCAAGGGTACGACTCAGTCGCTCTCGATGTTGATATGGAGGTTGGCGGGTCAGACCAGATATTTAACATGTTGGTTGGCCGCGACTTATTAAAAGTTTTGCGAAAAAAAGAAAAGTATATTATCGCCAAGGAGATTCTTCAAGATCCGAAATCGGGCAAAATGTTAATGTCGAAGAGCGAAGGTAGATTCATCGCGCTAGACGATACGCCCAACGATATGTATGGTAAAATTATGGCCTTGCCTGACGAAATGATTATTAGTTGTTTTATGCATTGGACAGAGGTTTCGTTAATAGAAATTGAAAATATGACGAAAGGGCTGCAGGCAAATACCATAAAACCTATGGATGCGAAAGCAAAACTTGCCCGTGAGGTCGTTCGTTTCTACCACGGAGGGAAATTAGCTGCTGCCGCCGAGGACGAATTTAATAAAGTAGTACGGAAAGGTGATTTACCGAGCGAAATGCGCACTATTCATATGTCTGATAACGGGATTAGTATATCCTCAACCTCGTCTGATTTGATTTTTAATTTAGGGTTAACTGATTCTAAATCTGAAGCTAAGAGATTGGTTGAGCAAGGTGCATTCAGTGTCGATGGCAAGGTTCATACCGATTGGAAAACAAAGCCCGACCTTAAACCAGGTAGCGTTATCAAAGCAGGAAAACGAAAATTCATTAAGATAAAAGAATAAAATGAAAAGAATTTTAAACGCTGACTCCGTAAACTATATTACCGGCACTGTTAAAGTTTCCGGCTGGGTCAATGTGGTGCGTTCGCACGGGAAGATTTTGTTTATTGATTTACGCGATAAAAGCGGAACTCTGCAGGTTGTGTTTGTCCCGCAAGAAGCCGGCGTTTACGAAATGGCAAAGGATCTAAGGCCCGAATGGGTGGTTGAAATAGTGGGGGAGGTGAAAAAGAGGCCCCCTCAAATGGTAAACTCCAAAATTCCGACTGGCGTTGTTGAGCTCGCTGCAAAAGATTTGAAGGTTTTATCTAAGGCCAAAACTTTGCCCTTTGATGTCGGTACGGACGGATACGAGCTTGGCGAGGAAAAGCGGATGAAATACAGATATTTAGATTTACGACGCGAGCGGATGAGCCGTAACCTTACGATGCGTTTCAAGACTTTGCAGTTCATGCGTAACTTTCTGGAAAAAGAGGGGTTTATTGAAATAGAAACTCCGATTTTAACTAAATCAACTCCGGAGGGCGCTCGTGATTACATTGTTCCTTCGAGGGTTCAGACAGGAACGTTTTATGCCTTGCCTCAGTCTCCGCAGCAGTATAAGCAGCTTTTGCAGGTCGCCGGAATCGAAAGATATTTTCAGATAGCGCGCTGTTTCCGGGACGAAGACCCGAGGGCGGACCGACAAGCCGAATTCACACAACTGGATATGGAAATGAGTTTTGTAGATCGGGAAGACGTAATGGAAGTAACCGAGAAAATGCTAATCGAAATAGTTAAGCGTTTATTTCCCGAAAAGCAAATTCAGCAGATTCCTTTCCCGCGGATAACTTATCAGGAGGCAATGGAAAAGTATAAATCAGACCGGCCCGATATGCGGAATGATAAAACGAATAAAAATCTTTTGGCGTTTTGCTGGGTGATTGATTTTCCTTTTTTCGAAAAAAGCGACGACGGGGGATGGACATTTACGCACAACCCATTTTCTTCTCCGAAAAAAGAGTTCATGGATGATCTGCTTGAAAAAAAGAATATATCAAAGATATTAACAACACAGTACGATATTGTCCTGAACGGTTTTGAAATCGGAGGCGGGAGCATAAGAAATCATCGGCCCGAAGCCCTTCGCGCTGTCTTTGAGGTAATGGGGTACAAGCCGGAGAGAATTGAGAAGAATTTCGGCCACATGCTTGAAGCTTTTGAGTATGGGGCGCCACCGCACGGCGGCATTGCTCCTGGGATAGACAGATTTTTAGCAATTGTTTTAGGAGAACCGAATATTCGTGAAGTTATTGCTTTCCCTAAAACTGGCGACAGCCGCGACTTAATGATGGCGGCTCCGAGCGAGGTTGACCCGAAACAGTTAAAAGAGTTGCAGATTGAGATTACTAAAAAGAAAAGTATAAAAAAGAAGAAATGACCAGCAACCGGTTGATTATAAGAACATCAATATTCTTCCTTGTTTTTTTAGTGATTTTTTTGACTGTGTGGGTAGGCGTAGATTCGTATAGAAATAATCAAGATAAAAACCTGTCTGTTGATGATCGTTTCGGAGCCAGTCTGATAAGCGCGCAAAGTCTATTATCCGGAGATTCGGATCTGTCGTTGATTTCTGAAACCTTAAAGCCGATCCGTGATTGGTCAACTGGGGACTTAGATATTGCCGCGAAGGCTGCAATTTGCGTTGAGTCAAATTTTTTAAATCAGGATAGAACTATTTTTTCCAAAAACAGTGACGTGCAGTTGCCGATCGCCAGCTTGACCAAGCTTATGACTGCCCTAGTCGTTCTTGAGAACTATAATCTAGACGACGCTATAACAATTCAACCAGAGGCTGTGAATCAGCCTGGCGAACAAGGATTTTTGACTACCGGAGAATCTCTTTCGGTCAATGAGCTTTTGTACATTATGCTGATTGAATCAAGTAATGACGCGGCCTATGCTCTTGCTCAGGTTATTGGTCTGGAGAAATTTGTTTCGATTATGAATGCTGAAGCGTTAAAACTTGATATGCCGCAAACTAAGTTTTCTGACCCAAGCGGCTTCGGAGCAGACAACTATTCTACGCCTCGGGACCTGGTTAAGCTTACAAAATATCTAACCGAAAACTTCCCGATAGTTTGGAAAATTCTTTCATACCAAAAGTTTGAGCTTACCACATCGCGCGGATTCCACCACGAATTACAGAATACAAACGAACTACTGGGGCAAATCCCGAATATTGTGGGCGGTAAAACCGGGAAAACCGCTGAGGCGAAAGGTTGTCTGCTTTTACTTCTGAAAAATCCAAAAAATCAGAATGATTTAGTGTATATTATATTAGGATCTGACCAGCGGTTTGTGGAGATGAAAAAAATGATTGAATGGGCCAACCAGGCATATATTTGGTAGGGGATAAAGCGTAATGTAATCTAGGTTTCCGCCCTTTTTAGGGGCTTTTTTTTAGGGATAAATAATGATATAGTGAACAAATCATATTTTGCTATGACTTTATTCACGTTTAACGCGATAAAAATCTTTGTTTCTGCCACAACGGCTACTGTTTTCGCTGTGGTTTGGTGCCCGCTGTTAATCAATTATTTGTATAGGTACAAGCTTTGGAAGAAGGAAGCGCGCGTAAAGGCGATAAGCGGCGAAGATGCGCCTATTTTTCATAATCTCCATAAAGATAAGGAAGTATCCGTACCGCGTTTCGGCGGTTTATTGATTTGGGTTACCGCGCTGTTTGTTGTCTTTCTGTTCCATTTTCTCGCTCAAATTTTCGGAGGCAAATTATTCGAGCACCTTGATATATTGTCGCGCCGTGAAACCTGGCTTCCGCTATTTACGCTGATCGTCGCATCAATTGTGGGTTTTGCCGATGATATTTTACAGGTTTTCGGTCGGGGAAAATATGTTGGTGGCGGGATGTCTTTTAAATCCAGGCTGGCAATCGTTGTTTTAATTGGTCTGATCGGTGGCTGGTGGTTTTATTACAAGCTTGGCGTAGATACAATCCACATTCCATTGATGGGTGATTTTTCAATTGGCTTGTTTATTATTCCGCTTTTTATTTTAGTTATGTTGGCCTGTTGGTCCGGAGGAATAATCGATGGGTTAGATGGTTTGGCTGGCGGAGTTTTTATGGCGATATTTGGCGCCTTTACTGTTATTTCTTTTTCTGTGGGAATGATAAATCTTGCTGCTTTTTGCGCTGTAATCTTCGGGACGTTATTGACGTTTTTGTGGTTTAATATTCCGCCCGCCCGCTTCTATATGGGCGAGACCGGAATGCTCGGGCTGACTAGTGTTTTAGCTGTTGTTGCATTTTTAACAAATTCGGTGATTGTTTTACCAATTATCGCCGGCCTCTTAGTTATCGAATCAGGATCGGTGATTATCCAGCTAATTTCAAAGAAACTTCGCAAGAAAAAGGTTTTTCTTTCTTCACCTATCCATCATCATTTTGAAGCCTTAGGGTGGCCAGCGTATAAAGTGACGATGAGATTTTGGGTTATTGGAATAATATTAGCCATTATTGGAGTGGCAATAAGGTTATTGGGATAATTTGTATAATGTATATTATCAAAGTTTTAATTATTATTTTATTATTCATTTTGCTGCCAACCGGCAGCGTTTTAGCGATTAACTGTGGAGACACAACCGGCGTCGCCGGGGCTAGGGTTGCCTGTTCTTGCGGAGATACGGTAACGACAAACACAACTTTAATTGCTGCTGACCCAGTGGTAACCACTGCTTGCACTGGCCATGGTTTGATCATTGGCGGGGATAATATAACAGTTAACGGCGGCGGATACACAATTACAAATGATTATCCAACTAATTTCGATAATACCGTGGAGGAATACGGTATTTATTCTAACGACAAAGACAACGTTACCGTTACGAATTTAACTGTAACGAAATTTACAAACGGTCTTTATTTCGAAAACTGTGCTGGCTCAATAATCCGAAGTGTCACCGCCAACTATAACATTTTATCTGGCATTTACCTTGAATCTTCCCCAAGTAATCTTGAAAGCAATATAGTCCGCTATAATAGCAGTTACGGTATGTATCTTAGTCTTTCTCCGAGTACACTTATTTCTAATACGTTATCTGACAATCTGAGAAATATCAGCATCAGCGCTCCATACACAAGCACGATTGACACCACTAATCTTGTCGAAGGGAAACCAATTCTTTTTCTTAAAGAGATAAGCAATAAGGTTTATAGCGGTGCTCAGGCTGATGTCGGCATGGGGTACGAATATGTCGGAGATATCGGAATGTTTTGGTGTATTTCCTGCGATAACGTCACACTAAAAAATGCGACCTTATCTCCGTATAATGAGTCTGGAATCTACTTTAGTGACACAACGAATTCAACGATTCAAAACGTCGTCGTTGCATCGAATATTACAGGTATCTATATTGGGGAAACATCTACTGGCAATACAATCACAGATAATATTGTACAACGAAATACCACAGGTATAGCTGTTTATTCCGCCTCGACTGTTATCAGTAACAATATTATCGATTCGAATAAAAATGCTGTTCTGTTTTCAAATGTTAGCGGTACTTTTACTGGTAACTCAGTTTTGAATAATCGTTCCGAGTTTGATGAACTGAGCGTATTGGCGAATACCTATGCCTCTAACAATTTTTTGCATAATATGAGCAGCGAAATGATTAGTATTGACGATACCGAGGATGTTCGCGCAAAAAGCGTCGGAGACGTGGTAAATTTTGATTTTTCTATGTTTAATATTACCGGTACCGCTTGTTCGGACTGCTCTGTCGCCGTGACTACGGATCCAGTTGAATCATCATTGACATTTAATAAGGTGAGCAGTCGCGTTACGGGCAGTTTTACGGTTTCAAAAAAAGGAATTTATTCTTTGATATTTACTGTTACTGATAATCAAGCAAACCCGAACACTACCAAAAGGAGAATTATTTTTTTGGTGACGGATGCATCCTCACCGGCTGCATCGCAAACCACTAAATATTATTTAAGGGGAATAAATCCAACACACGCTCAGACGCCTGGGCCCGACTCTAAATCTTTTTCTTTGAGTCCATCCGTTACTACTGAAATATGGTCGTGCGGAGTGTGGATCCAAAATACTATTGACGAAATACCGCTATATCCTTTTGCCCAACTGTTAAGCGTTGGTACCTATGGTTGGTATAAGCAATCAGCCGGGAGCGGGGCATACATCGGAATGGAGCGGTACGGAGACTATAGCAGTCTGGTTGATATGGTCGGTCCGGTTAACGTTGATGTAGTTGCTGAATACACGGAGATTTCCCAAAATTTTACGAATGTAAATTGGGGAATGGATTATCCGGCGAGTTGGTATTGGTTAGCGTTAAAACTTAACGGTTTGAGTGTTTATTGGGCTACTTTTCCCGTTGGGAATACCGTAGACGAATCATCATATGCTAATTTCACTTATTCATATACCATTACTCCGACTATCAAATCGATTTCAAATGATGACATCAATATCCTCTCGGCTACTTATTCCAGTACCACCGGCCAGTACTCCTTATCCCTCGATGGCACCATTGACTCCCTCCTTTCGGGTACAGGATCGAGCAACATCGTCCTCGGAAATGCCTCCAACCGCTTCACTCGTCCCTTCTCGGGTTACACCACCACTATCAATTCGGATGGTACGGCTACACTTCAAGCTACGGGGATTACTGGAGTTACCAACGTCAGCTCAGTCTCCTTGGATATTACCCCTGACACAGGCACGATCGACGTAACAATTACAACCTGGAACACATCAGGAACCTACGCCAAAGAATGGATAGAGGAAGGCACGGGAGTAACTTCTGCCAGTCATGTAATAGGTGATCTTAAGGCAAACACCTATTACACAGTTAAGGTAAACAACAGTGTTTTTAACACATATTTATCTGACGCCTCGGGAGATGTTACCTTCGACTATGATGGGGGGTACTCTACCAAGACTTTTAATATAGAGGAAGACGTTGCTCCTACTAATGTTGGGATTCAGTCTATAACCGTTGATTCAACCGCACAACTTACTGTTACGGCTACAACGGCCGTTGATTCCGGCTCCGGCCTCCATGCGACTCCTTATCAATTCCAGGAAACCTCGGGGCATCAAGGTGCATCCTCCTCTGATTGGCAGGCATCCAGCTCCTTTAGCGATGCCGGATTAGTTTGTGGAACAGAATATTCGTACAAGGTTAGAGTAAGGGATGTACTTGCGCATATCTCCGACTATTCGGAAGCCTCGGCTGCCACCACCTCCGGCTGCGGTGGAGGAGGGCTCCCTCCTGGAGCCATCAACCCTCCATCGATTCCGACAGGAGGTTTCTCAGTTCTCATCGACAACAACGAACCAACAACCGACACTCAGACAGTCACCCTCACCTTAAAAGCAGGTTCTGACACAACCAAAATGACAATATCTAACAATTCTGAATTTACTAACGCCATCCAGGAAGAATACGCAACCACCAAAACGTGGGCACTCTCTGACGGCAACGGGATTAAGATCGTGTATGTGAAGTTCCTCACCAAATACGGGCAAGCTTCGGCGGTGGTGTCAGATAGTATTAATTACACGGCGGTAAATAGCGGTGATTTTAATTATATATTCTTGAAAAACCTTCACCTCGGCATTAATGATCCTGACGTTGTTTCCTTAAAACAGATTCTTGCTTCAGAACAATGTGTTATAGGATTGGCGAACACTGACTATTTTGGAACAAAGACCTCAGCAGGAGTAAAGTGTTTTCAAAGCAAATACAAAGCCGAGATATCGCAGCTGGCCGGTTATTCCATTCTGGGTACAGGATATGTCGGGATTGGAACGCGTGGCTGGCTGAATACAAATTATTAATAATATGCATTATGATAGGTATATTTGACTCTGGCGTCGGGGGATTAACGGTTGTTAAGGAAATATTTAAACAGCTCCCCGGATTACAAATAATATATTTTGGAGATACGGCTCGGCTTCCTTATGGCACGAAAGGAGCGGATTTTGTTAAAAGATACTCGCAGAAAATTACTAAGTATCTTTTAAACAGGGGAGCGAAGGTGATTGTAGTTGCGTGCAACACCTCGTCGGCCTGGGCCGCCGAGTCATTGAGAAAGGAATTTCCAAATGTCCCGATTTTCGAGATGATTCAGCCTGCCGTGAAGGCCGCAGTTGCGGCGACGAAGAATAACCGGATTGGGATTATTGGGACGCCTGGGACGATTAAAAGCGGGATTTATGAGAAAACTTTATTGAAGGAAAATAGGAAGCTCAAAGTTTTTTCAAAGGCGTGTCCTCTGCTAGTACCGCTAGTGGAAGAGGGGTTGGTGGACGGCAAAGTCACAAAAAAAATAGTTCAGGACTATTTATTGGGATTGAAGCAAAAGAATATTGATGTTTTAATTTTAGGTTGCACGCATTATCCCTTTCTTGAAAGTTTGGTGGAATCGGTAGTGGGAAAGGGGATAAAGATAATCAATCCGGCTGAAAGTTTAGCTGCGGAGTTAAAGGATAGGGTCCAGCACGACTCAATGTTGAAACAAAAAATTAAAAAATCTACTCATCACGAGTTCATATTCAGCGACGAGCCGTATAATTTTAGAAAAATATCGCATCTGTGCTTCAATAAAAGGCTAGATATACAAGTTGAAGACCCGTTTGAGTAATAAGAGTATCATATCTCCGTTTTGCTTTAAGTTACAGGTTTTTTTTGATAGAATTAATTATTATGCAAAAGCTATTCACCGGGAAAAAAGTCACGATTATGGGCCTGGGTCTTCACGGCGGCGGATTAGGCGCGGCCCGTTTTTTTTGTGCCCAAGGCGCTAAGGTTTTAATTACTGATTTGAAAACAAAAGATCAATTGCAGGAATCGCTCAAAAAAATAAAGGGTTTTGACATTGAATTCCGTCTTGGCGGGCACGACGTCGCTGATTTTATCAAAACAGATCTTGTTATAAAGAATCCTGCAGTGCCTGCTGGTTCTCCGTACCTAAAAATTGCGCGCGAGAATAATGTTGAGGTAGATACGGATATGAATTTGTTTTTTAAGCTCTGCAATGTTCCAATTATCGGAGTTACGGGTACGAAAGGAAAATCTACGGTTGCGACCTTGGCTTATGAGATGATTAAAACAAAGTATCGGGATTCAATTCTCGCTGGAAACATCGGAGTTTCCCCTTTGGAGATTCTTAGTAAAATATCTTCCGATAGCAAGGTCGTTTTAGAACTATCCAGCTTTGGATTAGATGATTTAACAAAAAGTCCAAACGTGGCGGTCGTTACAAATATTTATCCGGATCATCTCGATCGTTACGCTTCGATGGAGGAATATATTGAGTCCAAAAAGTTGATTTTCAAATATCAAACAAAGAATGATATTTTAATATTAAATTACGACGACGAACAAGTTCGGCGGTTTGGCGATATTGCGCCCTCGACTACATATTTTTTCTCGCGCGATAAGAAAGTAAACGGCTGTTATTGTCAGGGCAAGTCGATTTTCTTTAACAACGAATTTGTTTGCAATATTGAGGATTTAAATATTCAAGGCGAACACAATGTTTCAAATATTTTATGTTCCATTCTTGTGGCCAAGCTTTTAGACGTTCCGAATAAAAAGATTGAGAAAGTTATCAGGAGTTTTAAGGGAGTTCCGCACAGGCAGGAATTAATTGCCACGAAAAAAGGCGTGAAATACATTAACGATACCGCTGCGACCATGCCCGAAGCGGTTATCCAGGCCTTAAGAACATTCGGTAGGGTCATCTTAATCGCCGGCGGTCAGAATAAAGGCCTGGATTATAATGAGCTCGTGGGTGAGATTAAGGGCCACGTTAAAACATTGATTCTTTTGCCAGGCACCGCATCTGAGAAGATTAAAAACGGGCTATCGGGCACTGGGTTAAAAATTGTCGAGGTGTCGACTATGGAAGAAGCCGTTATGAAGGGGTCAAAGCTTGCTGTAAAAAATGATGTTGTTTTACTTTCTCCCGGAGCGGCAAGTTTTAATCTTTTCCAGAATGAATTCGACAGGGGAGAGCAATTCGTAAAATATGTTAAGAAGATACGATGATAAGGGTTAAACACCTAGATTATTTCCTGCTGTTTGTCGTTACACTTTTTTTGCTTTTAGGAGTTTCTTTTTTGGCGACTATTTCTGCGCCGTTGTCTTTAAACCGGTTTGGGACAACTAACTTTTATTTAATCCATCAGCTAACATACGGCTTGCTGCCCGGTGTTATTCTTGGTTTTCTTGCATTTATTGTGCCCCTAAGTTTTATACGCAGGATTTCTCCGTTGTTGTTATTGGGTATTTTAATTTCCTTTCTCCTCATTTTCCTTCCCCATAGCGGAGGAAATTTCTGGGGGGCAAGCCGATGGGTAAGTTTCTGGTTTATAAATTTTCAGCCGGCGGAGTTTTTTAAAATAGTTTCTATCTTGTATCTTAGCAGTTGGCTGCGTAACCGGCTCGGAGGGCCAACGAGGGGAGCGGGGATACTGAAAGATAAAATGTCCCATAATTCTTTTAAGAATATCTTTCTGCCGTTCATTGTTTTTTTAGGGTTTGCGACCTTTGCTTTTTATCTTCAGCGTGATATTACAACCTTGGGAATAATTTGCCTCACCGCGCTGGTCATATATTTTATTGCCGGAACTCCAAAATGGCATACGCTTTTAATTGTCTCGGGTGCGCTCGTGCTTTTAGTCGGCTTAGTCGTATTCGAACCCTACCGCGCTACGCGCTTTACATCATTCTTACACCCGGATATTGATCCGCAGGGAGCAAGCTTTCAGATCAATCAATCGTTAATTGCTATTGGATCAGGCGGATTAGCCGGACGGGGCTTAGGTATGTCCAACCAAAAGTTTGGATTTTTACCTCAGTCAATGTCTGACTCCACTTTTGCCATATTCGCCGAGGAAACCGGATTTTTGGGCTGCAGCATACTTATTTTCCTCTATCTAGCCTTTCTCTGGCTGGGTTTTATGATAGCCCGTCACTCGACAGATAAGTTCAATCAGCTCGTTGCGTGGGGAATCACGTTCTGGATACTTCTCCAAGGATTTGTTAATATAAGTTCAACAATAGGAATTTGGCCGGTTAGCGGCATCCCGTTGCCGTTTATAGCCTATGGAGGCTCGCATATCGTTGCTGAATTAGTCGCCGTGGGAATACTTTTAAATATAGCAAGACAAATTAAACGTTAAAACATGAAAATAGTGTTTACTGGCGGCGGTACGGGGGGGCACATTTTCCCCTTAGTCGCTGTCGTGCGGGAGATAAGGAATCTCTATCCGAAGAAGGATCTGCAATTCATATACATCGGCCCCGAGGATGAATTCGGTTCGCTTTTGCTTGCGCAGGAAGATATCAAGGTAAAAAAGATTGCGGGGGGTAAAGTAAGGAGATATTTCTCGTTCCTGAACGTTATTGATATCCTATTTAAAATTCCATGGAGTTTTATCCAGTCGTTTTTTCTTTTAATGCGCATTGACCCCCAGCTTGTTTTCAGCAAAGGCGGATCTGGATCCGTGCCGGTTGCTTTATGCGCTTCACTTTTACGAATACCGGTTTTTATTCACGAATCGGATGTTGTTCCGGGCGCTTCAAACCGGATAGCAAGCCGATGGGCCAAACGCATCTTTATTTCCTTCCCCAGAACTGAATTTTTTGACCCAGAAAAAGTAACTCTTGTCGGAAACCCCATTCGGTCGGAAATTCTTGGAGGTTCGAAAGACGAAGCCACGGATTTATTTGATCTCACGTTGAAAAAGCCTGTTTTACTTTTTTCCGGCGGATCACAAGGAGCTGAAGCAATTAATGATTTTGTTTTGCGAGTTTTAAATGGCCTGCTGGAGAGTTTTGAAGTAATTCATCTTTGCGGTTTCAATAATTTAAAAAACGTTCAGAATGAAGCCCAGGTTATTATCAATGCAGATTTGGAAAAGTATTATCATCCTTATGCTTTTTTAGACGAAGAAAAATTACGGCATGCTTACCGCGCCGCTGAGCTGGTTATTTCCCGGGCCGGCTCCGGCTGTATTTTTGAAATTGCCGCCTTAGGCTTGCCAAGCATTTTAGTCCCTCTGCCGTGGGCTGCGGGCGACCATCAGGCACGAAACGCGTTTGTTTATGCCGAAACCGGAGCAGCCATCGTGATGGAACAGGATAATTTGACGCCTAACTTTTTTCTTGAAAAGGTCAGGTATCTATTTGCTAAATCCGGCGGGTTGGATCAGATGAAGGAACAAGCGATCAGATTCGCAAAACCGCTGGCCGCAAAAGCAATTGCGAGAAATATTTTAGAATATTTAACATTGGAATAAAATGAAAAATCGTTCCGTAAAAACAAAAAAGGTGCGTATAAGATTTGCGCCTTCTCCCACCGGGTTTTTTCATATTGGCGGGGCGAGAACCGCGCTTTTCAATTATTTATTTGCCAAAAAAAATAAAGGGGATTTTATTCTGCGTATTGAAGATACGGATATTGAAAGATCCAAGCCCGAGTTTGAAAAAGACATTATGGAAAGTTTAAAGTGGCTAGGGATTGATTGGACCGAAGGCCCGGATATAGGGGGGGATTTCAGACCCTATCGTCAAAGCGAAAGAAGCGGGATTTATCGAAAGTATTTAGAGAAACTTTTAAAGGAGAATAAGGCATATTATTGTTTTTGTTCCCCGGACGAACTGGACGCAAAGAGGCAGGATCAGATGAGTAGGGGATTAGCTCCTAAATATGACGGGAAGTGTTCGTCGTTAACCGCCGATCAGGTGAATGACAATCTAAAAAAGAATGTTAAATCCGTTATCCGTTTAAGGTCGCATGGCCAAAAGGTTTCCTTTACCGATATTATCCGAGGAGAAGTTGAATTCGACACCAGCCTTACGGGCGACTTTGTAATCGCGAGGAATTTGGACAATCCTTTGTTTTATCTCAGCGGTGCAATCGATGACCACGAAATGGAGATCTCGCATATTATCCGCGGGGAGGAGCATATTTCAAATACTCCTAAACAAATACTGATTCAGGAGGCGCTTGGCCTCGATAAGCCCATTTATGGGCATATACCTTTGATTTTAGCTCCTGACCGCAGCAAGCTAAGCAAAAGATTCGGTGCAGTGTCAGTGATCGCGTACAAGAAGGAGGGTTACTTAAGGGAAACCCTTGTTAACTTCTTAGCCTTTTTAGGGTGGAATCCAGGAGACGAAAGAGAAATATTCTCTTTGGATCTTTTGGCCGAAGAGTTTTCTTTAGAGAAGGTCCAGAAAGGTGGAGCAATATTTAACCAGAAGAGATTAGACTTTTTAAACGGCTATTATATCCGCCAAAAACCCCTAAAGGAGCTGACTGAGCTTTTGCTGCCATATTTGATAACGAATAAATTGATTGAACCCTTTGAAAAGAATTATAGGGTTCTACAGACAGGCGAGGAGATATCATTTAAGGATTTGGAGAAGATTTGTTATCTTTATCAAACTCGAATTAAGAAGCTATCTGAAATAGTCGAGTGCGTTGATTTTCTGTTCCAGGACAAATTATTATACGCAAGCGAACTTCTGAGGTGGGGCGACATGTCGCCGCGCGATATTTTTGATACACTTGCCGGACTCGAAAAATTAATTTCAGGTATTAAAAAAGAAAATTGGGATTTTAAGAACCTTCAGAATGTTATTTTATTAGAGACCGAAAAGATGCCGAATAGGGGACTAATGTTGTGGCCGCTCCGCGTAGCCTTAACCGGGAAGAAAAATTCAGCAGACCCTATCGGAGTTGCTGAAATACTCGGCAAAGATAAAGTTTTGAAAAGACTGGCTGCGGCGAAGGAAATACTCAATATTAAGGAATAGTTATTATGCGACAGTTAGTAACCGGCGTTATTTTAATAGTCGTAATCATTATAGTCGCGGTGTTGAGCCAGCAGCCGTATTTTGAAACGCAAGGAAATGGATTGTACAAAAAAGTTGAACTTCGCGGGCAGGCATTATGGCAGGCGGGTGAGAATTACTGGAATAATAATATTGTGCATAGGGCTACAACCGAGATCGAGAAACGGCAGGACATCGCCAAGGACGAGCTGAAGGCGGGGACAAAACAGATATCTAAAAACGCGTGGGAAAAAATGAAGGACTATTTTTCAGATTTATTGAGCGGTTTGTTCGTTAGTGATAAACATTGATAAATTTAACGTTTTGTTTTAGGATTACGGTTGCTCCTTGATAAGTCGTGCAGTAATAGTTTCAAGGTTGGAAATCTAGAAAGGAAGACATCATGCCCGGACTGGTCGTTAGTGGTTGTGGTTTTTTTGTTTTTGTCGTTTGTTGTATAAGTATTTTTTTGAGGAAAGACCTAAACACCATGGACTTTGACCTTTCTGCGTTTATCGCTGCAATCCTGGCGATGACCTTGCTTATTTGCGGTTTTTCCTCCGCAGGCAATCCAACAGCTTGGTACTTAAGTGCGATAGTTGTATCAATCGCCCTTTTAATAGTTCGTCTAGAACTCCGCCGCATTTAACCCGATAGGTAGTAAATAGCTTGCGATCCTCAGTCGTGAGCTTTTTTGTACACGTATTCTATTGTGCGACACGATTACAGGTATACAGGCTCGGCGTATAAAGTTCAGCAGGGTCATATTTGCCGTAGTTCCGGCTACTCGTGCAGGAATAGTGTAGGCAGCGGGGGAGAGCGGACGAACGATCGGTGGGGAAATAAAAATAAAAAAATATTTTTGTTTTTACTGGATCCTCGAAGGTGTACAGATTAACTTATATAGCAGAGTTATAGAGTGCGGTAAGCCGCCGGGACTGTTATCAACAGGGGCATGGGTTGACACCTTATTAGGAGGGGTTATTATAGATATATAGTATGTCGCAAAATGTAGGTAAACCGATGTACTAAATATAACAACTATGCCAAAGTCATCAAAGCCGTTAAAGGAACACCTGCAAGACTTTCTAGATTATTGTGAAGTTGAAAAAGGTTTGCGGGATAATACTCAGGAGAATTATAAAAAATATTTGCAGAAGTTTTTTATTTGGTTGGACCAGTCTAAAAATAGCACCCTGCTCCCCCACCAGCTGACCGCAGATCATATTTGGGCCTATAGATTATACCTTTCCAGGACCCCAAGCCCGGCTACGGGTAAACTACTGTCAAAGGGTACCCAGAACTACTATTTAATCGCTTTAAGGGCCTTTTTAGCCTACTTTGTGGCTAAAGACGTAGTTTCACTACCCCCGGGGAAAATAGCCCTTCCTAAGCCCGATAAATCGGCTAAAACCGTCAAATTCCTTAATTTAGAGCAGATTGGCAAGCTTTTAGCTTCAGTTGAGCCAAAGGACTCAATAACTACCCGGGACAGGGCTATTCTGGAGACCTTATTCTCAACCGGGCTTAGGATTGCCGAGTTGGTAGCTTTGGATCTCGAGCAGTTTAATAGCTTAAAGGATAAAAAGGATATGGAGCTAGGGGTTATTGGCAAAGGCGGCAAACCCCGCGTGGTTTACTTCTCGGAACGGGCGTTGGGTTTTATTAAAAAATACCTCGAGATAAGGAACGGGATAGAAAACGCGAACACTAAGGCGCTGTTTGTAAACTTCAGGGATACAAAGGGAGATGATGACTCTCGGCTTACGCCAAGGTCCATTGAAAGGATGGTTAAAAAATATGCATTATTGTCTGGCGTACCGATATTTACTACTCCCCATACCCTGCGGCACTCGTATGCCACGGATTTATTGAATCAAGGGGTGGATTTACGTAGCATTCAAGAGTTCTTGGGCCACAGTAATATTGCGACCACACAGATTTACACGCATGTGACTAACAAACGTTTAAGAGATATACACCATCAGTTCCATTCTGACCCCGATAAAAAAAACTGACCGAGCGGTCAATTTTCGTTGCGCTTAATCTGTCGCACAATAAATAGGCTAAACCGCCTTATTGGTTGTCTTAGCATCCTGTGCAATAACTTCTGGCTGCCGGTCTTTTTTACAGACATTCATAAAATCAACTATTATTTTCATTTGTCCCTTAAGATCAGACAAAGCGTGACCTTCGTATTTAAGTTCTTGAAATCTTCCATGAGCAACTGAGTTCCTTAGTTCATTCATCTTCCAAAGAAACTTTACAAATGGGTCCTTTTTTGTTCTTTAATATGTAGCTCGCTTATTAGAGAAATTTTATCACCAAAATGTAGATGATCAATTATCGCATTCATGGCTTCTTTTCTTGCTCCAGCCATCGTTTCTGGACAAACAACTAAATCATCTACTTCCCTCTCGACAAAATATGTGAACCAAAAGCAGAATTCAACCGCGTCAATGTTCTCTTGGGTCATTTTATACTTCTCTCTCACCAATAATCTAGCCGCGTCAATAGTTTTTTTTGTACTTTCAAAGTCTATTCCTTTCTTCTCATATGACGCAATAACCTCATCGGGTTTTGATAATAAAAGTTTTTCAATTTCCTCTTGGTTCATATCTTTACTTTTTAATGCCTTTGTATTTAAACGCTCGTCTAAAACCCGCCTCTTCAGCCTCTTTAACGGTAGCACAATAAAATTCACCACGATCTTTCTCTATCTTCACATTATCGTATTGTTGATCAAAGGGAAGGTGATAGATTTTTGTTTTATCGACTCTAGAGATATTACATTTTATGCAGGGGTATTGTTTGTCCATTGAAAAGTTTTCTGCGAGTTGTATGCCCAACTCTTGAGCGAACCTTCTCGCTAAATCAGAAACCTTTGTTGTCGTATAAAATACTGCCTTTACCTTTTTACTCTTATTCTGGTCTTTATATTGGAACACCGTGCCAAAGAATTGAAAAATGTGCTTTTCATAGATTGTTCTAAATTGAGACCAATATTTGCATTGTATTACTATAATTTGATTTTCTTTTTGGCAAATTAAATCCCTTCCTAAGTCTTCATAACCTTTGAATATGCCAACATATTCAACATCATATCCTTTCTGCTCGTAAATATATCCAACGAACCTCTCATAAATACGCCCGATTAACCACTTTGATTTAGATCTGGACCAAAAGCGGTCAAGAGCCATTTGATTTCTTTTTGCGCTGGGAAGCTTTCGATATTCCTCTTTTGTTAGGTAATGTGTCGCAAAGTCCTGCAATTCTTCTTCGGAATATTCTTTTAATAGCCCTCTTTCCTCTTCTGTCGCGATATCTAATTCTTCCTTCAAATCAAGAAGAAATGGCGCAATATTTTCATAATATTGGATTAAGTACTGTGCAATTTTATTTTCTTTTTGCGCTTCTCTCCTTAACCTTGATTGCTCTTTAACAATCACGCTTGCAGAGACCGCAGAGTGTTTTTTATATTGTAAGAAATCAATAATATTTTTATCCTGTAGTTCAAAAAATTCAGCATAGGCTCTTGCAAGCCACGGAAAACCAATTTGCCTTTCGCTGGCCAACTGAATTATTGCTTTTTCTTGTTCGTCCAGTTTTTTAAAAAAGATATCAAATTGCTCCGATGCTCCACTAAAATCAGATAAAAGTTTTATTAAATCCTGTTTTACTTCGTCATAATAACTCATAGATTTGAATATGCGCGTCTAATATCATCGACGACTCGTTCGTTGATAGTTTTTTTGTATTCTTCTCTTGCTTCTGCGATTTTATTCGTGTATTTACACTTTGGATATTTTGTACAACCTAAAAATTTACCATATTGGCCTTTTCTAACTATAAGATGCCCTTCCTTGCAATCGGGGCAATCCTTCATTAACACAGCATCTCTCCCCCATAATTGCACTTTTAGTCTATCAAGTTGCGCTTCTGTTGGGTCGGTCTTTCTATATTTTATATGGGCTAATTTATTCTTATACTCTTCAATTACTGTTTTTATGTCCAACCCACTTAAAACTTCCTCAGCAACCTGGTTTCTTATTTCTTCTTTGTGTTTTTTAGACCAATCGGAGATGCTGGAGATTAGCCAACCAGTTAGGTAAAACCCTCCCCAGATAAAAGCTATGACTAAAATTACTTCTATCATTTTAATTTGTTTATTAAAAAATTATTGCTCCGAGGAGGAAACCAACTATAAATCAAAATATAATTAGTTAAGTTCCTGTCTTTCCAATTGCTTTCTTTCCCTCTCGACATTTTTCTAATAATCTGTCTTCCATAAATTTATTTAGTCTATGTTTATTATTTAAGATTATTCCTTATTTGATAAAACTTCAATTGAATCTAAATTTCTCCTATAACCCTTAGAATCTGCGGATTTTCTTGCTTATCGCCAACCTCTACCAAATAACTGTGAGTTGCTCTTAAGCATTTTTGGCAGAATATAATATCAACACATTCATTGTGTGGGTCATCCTTATCTACGACCTCGTATTTATATTTATACGTTTTTTGCATTCTTAAATTTTCTCGGGTTATGATCCTGATCCTTAATCTCTGTCCGAACATCTGAACACAACCGGGGGCAACACTTCTGTCTGATATTTTTCTTCTAACAATTATTTCATTTAATCTTGCCTCTCCCCTCCCTTGAGACGAGGCCTTCGCCATTTTATCTACTATCTCATTATTCTTATTGTTTGCGTGACCCTTCACCCACCTTATATCAACTCTTACATTATTTTTCTGATATATTCTGATAATTGTGTTCGCTAACTCCTTCCAAAGAGAAGCATTGAGCACGGGTGCTCCGCCTCGTCTCATCCATTTATTTCTTCTCCATTCAAATATTGCTTTGGGACAATTCTCTACCACATACCTTGAATCGGTGAAAACGATAATCTTTGACCAATCTTTTATATGATCAAACCTCTTGACCTTTTTAAGGGCGGAAATGCACGCCTGCAATTCCATCTGTTGGCTCGTAACGCTTAAGTACCTAGTGGAAGAAAAGTTTTTAGGACTCTCACCTAAGTGATCGGGAAAAATAAATCTTACAGCAAATCCTCCTCTTCGGGGAGAGTTCCGACAAGATCCGTCTACAAATATAGTTAGAACACCATTTTCCATAATTTATCCTACGGCTTAACCCTATCACAAAGCCATTTCCCTGCACAACGAAAAGAGAAGCAAAGAGTTCCCGCTTCTTTGTTTTGTCCAGTCTGTCGCATAATAGAATATTACTTCGGCGTCGGTAGACCCAATTTTTGCAAGGGAATATATTCAAAATAATAATGACAGCCAACGGAAATTACATAATCAAGCATGTCTTTATAGCTTGGGTGTTTAAACCAATCCGCAAGCAGATATATGTACTCAACCTCGTAATTTAATCTAGAGAATAGTTTTTTATATTGTTTTCTTTTGAAGTCACATGTCTGCAATTTTTCATCGACAGAGCCAGCGCCCTGTTGATTTTTCTTCTCAATTATGTAAACGGTATTGTTCAAAAATACATATAAAGCGTCATCGGGCAAAAGTTTTTTGGAAAATATGGTTGACCAATCAACGTTGTGTTTTTTCCTCAAGAATGTGTATAAGTCATGAGTGGGAAAGGTCCTTGCAACCTGTTCGTTTTTGTAATAAATAAAGTACGCTTTTTTGTATCCTGAAATTTTTTCAGTTGTATACCCTTTCTGTTTCCTTAGAAAAGTTATTAAGTTTGTGTTTAATTCGAAAACTAATCCTGTTTTTGTATTTGCCCCTCCGACACCTCCTCTCTGCATATTTTTTAATCTAATTTAATACTTATTAATTCATCGAACCTTTTTTTAGACAGATCCAAATAGCTTTTTTCTGTATCTATACCAACAAATTTCCTTTTATTAGCCAGCGCAGCTAAACCAGTAGTAGAACTACCAGTGAAAGGATCAAGTACGATGTCATTCTCCTTTGTGCTCGCTAAGATTATTCTTTCTAACAAATTAAAAGGCTTTTGGGTAGGATGTTTCCCAAATTTTTTTTCCCAGGCTTCCGGAGCATTAATAGACCAAACAGACATCATTTGTTTATTCGGCTTCTTTAAAATATCTTCCGGCCAGTTGCCGTCACGCATTTTGCTGTAATTGAAAGTATGTTTTGACTTCGGGTCTTTTATCGCCCAAATTAATGTCTCGTGTCCAGCTGTGAAATACCTGCAGCTCAGGTTCGGCGGAGGGTTTGGTTTGCGCCAAGCTATATCATTTAGAATTTTATAACCCGCTACCTTCAGAGCAAAACCACATGAATATATTGAGTGATATGTCCCGCTAATCCAAATAGTTCCGCTGGGCTTTAAAACTCGCCTGCATTCTTTTATCCACTTTAAATGAAATTCATAATCTTTTCTTAACCCATTGCTGACATCCCAATCACCTTTATTGACACTTACCTGTCTCCCGGCGTGGACTGAAAATCCGCCATTCGATAGATGATATGGTGGATCTGCAAAAATCATATCCACAGAGTTTTCTGGAAGCTGTTGGAGTAGTTTTATGCTATCGGCGTTGTACAAAACAAAATTATCTTCAGAAAAATACGGCTCTTGATTGATTCCTGAAAGTATCTTCTTTTCCATGATATTACTACAATTTACTCCTTTTTACGCAAAGTTTCAAACTGATTTAAAAGCAACGCATAAATTCGGTTCCTCTAATTAGTCGCACAATAAGAACCAACTAAAACCCTAAAATATTTTTCTACTATTTATATAATTTTTACTCCTAAAGATAATATATAATTTTTTATATCTTCACAGTCCTCTAGACATGCAATACATAGTAAATGTCGCGGCCTACTGAATGAAACAAATCCTATCCGGCATACATCAGCTGTATCCGATGATCTCTTTTGTGGCATAGTCTCAATCCATTTCCTTAGTTCGTCTTTTGATTTTGCTATTGTTAAAACTGCCTCAGCTTCTAGACCCTTGGACTTGTGTATTGTTGACTTTATATTTACTGGATTAGACAGCCCCTTTTTCAAAATAGATAGAATCTTCAGAAGACTATTATTGTTGTTGTATTTATAATTCCTATTTTGTTCAATACTTATGCCAAAATCATCTTTTATAATTTTTTTTAAATTGTCTTCGGAAATACTATCATTTGATTTGATAATTTTTAGAATCTTCAAAGCCATCCTCCGCAATTCAAGAGATTCACATTCTTTTATCTTACAAATTTCCTTTTGGCTTTTACCAGAAATGCCACATATTAGCCGCAGAGTTTCTGAAAGTAATCTCTCCGAATTAATCGACGGGTTTACGATTTGATCGATGCTGACCAAACTCTGGTCTGTTATTGTACTTTTCGCATGAGATAAGTAAAATTTCTTTTTATTTTCTAATCCGCAGTTAAAGCAAACAGAATTAAAAACTTTAATTATATCTTCTTGATTAGTTGCAGAAATAAAAGTTACAGGAGGGCCATCCGGATTGCACGATACAGATATTTGTTTCAATACAGAAAAGTTGTTTATAAATTTTACAATTTCCTTACTTGACCGATGATTATGGTTTGATTTAATTACCGAGATATCGGGGATCGAATCGATCTTTTGTATAGGCAAATCAGCAAAGGCTGGTTTTTTAATGACTTTGTTTTTATATGTGAACCCGTAAATATATTGTTCCGGATCACCAACGCAATAAAAATAATCTATAAGATTTGTTGATATAAGCTTAGTAAAAATATTATGCTGGGGGATCGTCGCGTCCTGGTACTCATCAACAAACACACATTGTATTCTCTTGCTAATATTCTGCGAATGTATATTGGCGATTTTGGGCTTTATCAGTACTTCCCCTTGTCCAGATTTGACGCTTCCCCCGCAAATAATTTTTTCAGATATCCACTCGATTTGTTCGTATGTTATAACCCCTTTGTCTCTGGCCCTTTTGATAATAACATTTCTCATCCTAGGATCATCGATGTCTAAATCATCTATAAAAATGATATCGGATGGAGTTACGCCTATTTTCGAAGCATGGGGCAAAAGTATGAATCTATTTAAAAAGCTATGTATAGTTCCAATAAAAATGTTTGGAGGTATCTTTATTTTCTTTCCTAATTCTTTGCGGATTTTATCGGTGGCTGCATTTGTATAGGTAATTACCGTGAAATATCTATTAGGTTTAAGCAAATCTAAATTGCCTAAGACCTCCTCGACTAATCCGGACGTTTTGCCTCCCCCTGGCCCAGCTATAACCTTTACGATTTTTGTGCCGGGCATTTTCTATGGGTTAAGGAGATGGTCAAATCCCTTTTGGATATACTCCGGAATATTAATATTCGTTGACTCCTCTATAGATGTAAGCAAGTCTAAAGAAAATTCCGATTTGTAATCTTTTATTTCTTCGAAAAAGGCTTCCACGTCAATTTCGTCGGCCCCAATCAATTTTTTTAATTTAGGACCATTTGTTGGTCTAGTTCTGCATAGGGCAGATACGAGAGTATCCTTTGTAGCGCCAGATTTGTTAACAAATATTAAATCTTTTTCAAATGTTTTTTTATCGCTAATAATCACTCTTATGACATTGTTTTCCGACTCGTAAGCTTTTTTCAAATCTTCTCCCCGTGTGGTCCCATCATTATCTGTATAAACAACGCAACGAATGAAGTAACCATTTTTAATTATTTCCAAAAAATGTTTGAAGGCTAAACCATTAACATTTACAACGTTACACCCACATTTTTCTAAAGACTTTCCACCGGAATAAATCTCAAATAGCTTTGGTATCAAAAGTTGCTCCGAAATTCCCTCAACCAAAATTATCTTTTTAGCAAAAAACATGGTGGAATTTGTCGCGTTTAGGAACTTCTCCAAATATCGAGCTGTATCGCTATCCGGCTCTATCCCAGTCAATAAATTATGCTTTTTTATTTGGTCATTATCCTTATACAGAATATAGGTATTTTCTAGATCTAATTGAGATGCGATATAAGGTGAGTGAGATGTTATAATTATCTGTAAATCTTCTCCATTACTATTCTTAATATTTTTTGACAAATGTAATTGAAGGTGTGGGTGTAGATGAGACTCAGGTTCTTCAACACCTATAAGCCTAAAAAAAGTATTATCTGACCCAAAATTACTACCCGTCAGATGAGATAAAACTAAAGACATATACAGTAAATTATTCCTTCCTAGCCCATTCCTTTCAACACTTATTGGATTACTTCCATATATTAGACTTAACTTTTTCAGTACTTCGGAAAGTTCAGGTGAAGTAAATTTAAAATCGACACTATTGTCTATATCATTTTCTTGAAGTGAGATTTTATCGAGATAAGTCTTTATCTCAGATGAAATTTTTCTAAACTCCGGATCAATTTTCACTTTATTTTGTAGATCCAGTAATGATTTTTGGATATCGCTATATTGCTTCTTGTCTCTATTATTTAATATTCTATATAGTAATCTATAATCACCACCCGCGATTAATTCCTTTCGTGCATCCCTAAGTGCATCCAATGACTCCATTTTTAACATTTTTAAAAAATATGGGTCTGCCCTATGCTGACTTTCGCCTCCAAAAATCTGATATTCGTATTCATCTATCGGGAAATCAATGAGATTAATATCATTTTTTTGTCTTTGCTCCTTCAGCCACTCAATTTTTTTTTGCCACCCTGGTCTCAGAGAAAAAATGTAGGTGAGCTTAGCTTTTTCAAGATTTTCATCAATAAACCAGTCGCCGACTATGGATGCCTGGTCGTCATTAAAATCCGTCATAATAGCCTCAATTTTCACTTCTGGAAAAATAATAGATTCAACGTCAATTTCTGAATTTTTTACTTTTTCCTTAAATTCCTTAATAGACTGATAATTAATATCATCCATTGTCAACATTCTTTTCCTAAACATTGTAATCTCCTGTCCGAATAACAAGCAAAGAGATTCTAGTAAATTTGTTTTCCCGGTATTGTTTTCGCCGATAATTAAAGTAAATGAATTTAAATCTATACTAAAATCAGCGAAATTTCTAAAGTTTTTAATACTTAGGTTGGTTATATGCATAGTAGACGAAAAGCAGCAATTTTGGGTACTGCATAAATTCTATATACTTATATAACTGTACAACTATAAATAATCCAAGTAAAGCTAATTTTTAAGACGTCGCAAAATATATGTTTCGCGAAGTTTCCTAGGGCCCGTCCGTTAAAAATGATAACTTTATATAGTTTTACCATATTTGACTAACTTTATAAAGTTTGGTAATATGGGGTCGTAGGCATTAAATACGAATATTATGACAATAAGACAAAAATTAGAGATAATAAGAAGGATGCTTGGACTGACTCAGACTAAATTAGCTGAAAGGCTCGGCGTGTCTTTTGCTACCTTCAATAGCTGGTGGAAAGGAAGATCTACTCCCCGAGCAAAGAAGCAAGCCGCAATTGATGAGCTATTTTTAGAAGTTACGGGCCAGAAAGTAATCCCTGACAATGAACTGGTTGCAAAAAAACAGGCGCTACAGCAAAAGTCGTCACAATACAAACGAGTTATTGATGAGATTTTAGCCAACCCGGATATACGAGACCAGTTTATCCTAAAGCTGACTTATAACAGCAACAGCATAGAGGGAAGCACGCTTGATGAGAAGGACACAGCTGCAGTTATCTTTGACAATGTTGCCTTGCCAAATAAAAGCTTAACCGAACAGCTGGAGGCAAAAAATCATCAGACTGCCTTAAATTATTTATTTGACTATATCTCAGAGAGAGAAGAAATTAACGAAGAGTTAATCCTTAAACTCCACATCATACTTATGAATGGAGTCCGGCCTGACGCCGGCAAATACAGAAATCATGGCGTAAGAATTAGAGGCATCAATTTACCTACGGCAAACCATTTAAGCGTCCCAAAATTAATAACGGAAGTCATCGAAGAGGCTCGAAGTAAGACAAAAGACATTGTCGCTCTATCTGCTAGCGTGCACAGTAAGTTTGAGAAAATCCACCCGTTTTCTGATGGCAACGGCCGTGTCGGGCGTTTACTGATGAGTGCCATGCTTTTGGAGTACAATTTTGCCCCGGCAATAATCAAGCAGCAACAAAAACAACTATATTACACTTATCTCTATAACGCCCAAACAAAAAAAGACCAAAGCCAGCTCGAAAACTTTCTATGCGCTGCAATCGCCGACGGTTTTGGTATACTTGAAAGAAGGGATGTAAAGTGATGATAAAACAGAAAAATTTAGAACACACTTACTTTGTGGCCCGTAGCTCCTCAAATATATGTTAAGCGAACAAAAAAAGAGCCCCTTGATGTCATCTCTGGGGCATGGCGAAATAGCTTATCTGGTGGGGTAGAAAATGTACTTAGTAGTATTTGGGGCGGGAACTGGTAGATGCAGGTCGGACCCGCGGTTTGGGTGCGTTAGCCCGTTGCTGCATCCTCATCGCTCTTTCGAGTCTAACTATAATATCACGCATGGATCTTTCCATGCCGACCAACTTGGCGCGGGGATCCTTACTCCCCTTGCCCGTCACTTTGTTCTTTCCACCGCGGAAACTGTGGACCCGGCTGACACTGAAGCCGTCGAAGGTGTTCCAGGACATTTTCTGTTCCTCCAAAAGAGTTTCGCCCAGCACAAAATGTCAAACAACAACGATTATTGTAAGTTACAATAATGGACTCTTCGTGTCAAACCAAAAACCTCCTCTCGCCGGTTTAAACCCCTGGTATCAGCGTTGATGGGTGGGGCTTGGACTATTGCACAACTAAACCGTATTACGAAGTTTTAGGTCGACACAATTAGCTCCTCACATATATGTTTCCCGAAGTTTTTATTTAACTAATTTTATCTGGTCTTTATGCTCAGTTCTAACTGGCTCTCGAAAAGGCGCGTATCGCTTCAGCACTCTTTCCGCCCGGACTAGACGGAACAAGAAAAAAGCCCAAAACTTTCATTTCGGACTATTGTTGGAGTGAAGGAAATTCGATGACGGATAAAAAATATTTATTCTATCTGATTTGTATAATCTTGAACGTTCTGGGTCTTCCACCGATGTTTCCTCCTCTATATTCGCCGACTTTAGCGCCCATGAAAAGCTGCCCAAGCGGTGCGGCATAGGAGATAACCTGATCACCTCCATCTTCATTTTCGTCTTCCTGAAAGCACATATAGCTGCCAATCCTGTATACTTGATCTTCTTTCTCGTAAGGGTCTTTAACAACAACTGTGTGGCCGATCTGAACTTTGAGATTATCCTTTGGGGGGTCTATGACAGCAACGTTCATAAACATCGTCTGCAGCTCCTGATATCGTCTTGATACCATGTCCACCTGGCGCTGGCCTTCTTCATACGCGAAGTTATCATGCCAAGTATTGGACTCCCCTTCGCAGGCGTCTCCAATGCTTTTGAGAGCTGCGTCGAGTTCTTCTCTTACTTTTTTGATTATTTCCCGTAGTTTTGTAAGGTCATCGCTTAAGAAATAGAACATGTTGTCTCCTTTCACTTTTATCTGGAAAGACATTTCTTATATTTCAAAGGGCTTTGTTATTATATTACAAAGCTACTATTTGTCAACAAACAGAGGGTGGATTAAATCTCTAGCTTTTATTAGATTCAATAACTAGGTCCCGATAAGGCTTCTCAACAATATCTTTTTTAGATAGCTTAAAAACATCCAGAAATTCAATATTTTCCTCCAAAACCCTTTCCCTATCTTTCTTTGTTCTAACAACTTCTTCTATCTCGAGAAAATATCCTAAATCACCTATTTTATCGATGGTTATGGTTTTCGCGCCTAACAAGAATTTTTCTCGATGTTTGGTGAAATCAACCACTTTTTTAAAGCTTAACATCTCGAGCATCGTTTCCACATCATCCCGGTTACCTTTGAATGGAATGTTGATTTCAGGCTTCCAAAATTGTTTTTTCTTCAGCATTTCTTTTGTAGTCGGCCCTTTATATGTGAGTTCGGTATAGGCACCCTTCTCCCGTATCCTAAGACACTCTTTTGTTTTAATAAAATCCCGATGTGGGGCAGTAAAATACGTGTCCCTTTCTTCGTCCTCACCGTCTAGTATCGCACCTAATTTGTATAACTCTTTCCGCACCTCCTTAACCGAGCTGTCATTCAGTTTAACTTTTATTTCTACCTCTTCCATGTTGGCCTTTTCTCTCAGAACCGAATAGAAATATCTTCCCTTAATAGTGTCAATGACTCCGAATTTTATTTCCTTGCCTTTTATGTTGTTTTTTATAAATTCCTTGAACTCGCCATATGTGAAAAAATTTCCTCCTACGTCTCCAAGAAAATATACATAGTAATAGTGCCATATTTTCGAAAGGAAATTAGACCTGTTAGGATCTTCAATATCGACAACTATTAGCTCTTTCGATATGTCAGAAAAGTTTTTCACTAAATCGGCTTGATCCCCCCTATCTATATGATGAAGACTATTTTTAAATATCACCAGGTCAAACTTATCCTGAAAGGGCAAATCAATCACGTTGTGATTAGTAAAAATTATGTCGCTCTTTTTGTTCCGATTTTTTAATAGTAGCAAAGTTTTCCAGGAGATGTCATTGGCGACAAAAATTTCGGGCTTGTACCGCCGCTCAAGCTGGAAAATAAAGCTGTCGTCACCGCAACATACATCTATTATCGACTTGGGGTTTGAAGAGATCAGGCCTAGTATACGTTTCTTTATTTTTCTGGATGATATCTGTCCGACTATACTAATAAAATACTTATTAATTAGGTGCAACGGTAAAAACTTTTTAGCGCTGTCGATTTCATCATATGGCGGGTTAAAGTTTTTTATCGTTAATATTTCTTTCGCAATTTTGAATATTTCTTTATTGTAATATGCCATTTTGTCGGGCGCATCTTCTGTGTATATCACTTTGATGTTTTCCGGCTGTGGTTTGATCTTCTTCCGAGATAACGCAATAAATGCGATTCCCCGATGGGTGATAATCCCATTATTAAATTTGAAATTATTATTAATAATTGCTATGGGCTGCAACTCATCTATGATGAGGCCTGTCTCCTTTAAAACGACCCGGTTTGCGGCGTCTATAATGTTTTCCCCGTCTTTTATATACCCTCCAACTAATTCCCAACCGATATCTTTGTTAAGATCTCTAGTCAGAAGAAATTCATGTTTTTCATTGTACGCGCTGACTACGACAAAATTATAGTTTTTTTCGCATAATCGGAAAAAATTAAAATCCACCTTTTCGGTTTGAGAAAGTTCCGGTAGGTCATAGATTTTTTTATAAATGTCTAAAATATTATTTTTCTGCATACAAAAACTTGTTACCTTTATCTTCGTTTCTCCGGTTCGGCATAGAGGGCGGAAACCGTCTCTGACAGGGGGCAGTTTCCAATTATTCGTTAATATATTTTGCCCTTTCTGCGCCTAAATTACAAGTCGCCAGATACTGATTTAAGAAAAGAGCGCGTATTCATGCAATAGCGCGCTCAATGATTTCGATTACTTCCGCTGTTTTACGATCGATGTTTCCTTGACCGCCCACTATATATCTTCTTTTGTGATTAGACCAAGCGTCTAACGTTGCCCTTTCAGTACAATGAGCGTACTCGAGTGATGAAAGATGTGAGTTCCCCCACCTAGTTTCCGCCACTGCGGAATACCCGGTAGGGTCGAACATGGCAAATGAGACTAAATGAATGACGACATCATATCGCGACAGAGATTCTTCTTCCGTCGTGTCGTACCGGCAGCAGAACTGTGCCCTTCCTCCGGGCAGATGTCCGGCCACGTCGAGAAGGCCGCGGTCGCAGATAATCAAGTCGCAGTTTTGGTGTCGTGCTACTAATGAACTGGCATCTTCCAAAGATCTCTGCAGATAGAAGACCGCATCTTCAAATAATAAATGCCAGTCTTGGCTCCAGGGCAATAAATCACCCGGTTTTGGATAGCCGCCTTCGAGTAACAGTGTTGCTGTCTCTCGGACAAAAACGGCATTGCGATTGAAGCGTTTTTTTAACCTCTCTAGAATTGTTGTTTTCCCGCCGGATGTTCCACCTGTTAAGATAATCTTTTTCATGGTTTCAACCTCTTCCGACGATGCCCATGATTTGCTCAACAGCATACTCGGGGCTGTTCCCTGAGTTGTCGATCTCAACCGGCTTGAATTTCCTGTACTCGGCGATGAATCGCGCTTCAATTCCCTCTTTTCTTTCGGCTATGTCGTTTGCGGTCATCCCCCTTGCGCTCAGTCTTTTAATTCTAGTTTCTTCGCGACAGGTTACCAGAAAAAAATGGTTGGGCATGACGATTTGCTGGAAAAGCGCGGCCGGTATTTCGAAGTCCAGCCCTATGGCCAGATGATAACATATGGTGGTGTAAATATATCGGTCGCAAATCACGTCTCTATTCTCCAGAATCCGTGAGATCTCTTGAGAAGATAAAAGAGTTCCTGACAGATAGAAAAAGAAACGGGACATCGTGCCGGCGGTCCGATCGACTTCATCCCGAATAGACCGGAAAACTGCCGGCGGAGTTTTGTAAAAATCAGCCCCCATACGTTCGGCTAATAGTTTACCGATGGTTGTTTTTCCGCTTCCGCTCAAGCCTTCTAGTACGATGAAATTCTTCACCTCGAGCCTCCTCTCTGCCATGTGGCAGCGAAATTGTGTTTTAAAAAAGCTGTGATATGGCACACGCCATTACACTGTACAATATGGCAAACCGCTATGTTTGTCAAACTAAAAACCGCCTTAAAATGTTGGCGTAACGGGTTCAGGAATTTATATTATTTTCGCACAACAGCCGTATTACGAAGTTTCAGGTCGACACAATTAGCTCCTCACATATATGTTAAGCGAACAAAAAAACAGCGCCTGGGTCCGGGGACTTTTGGCGCATATACTTAGTGGTGCTTGTTTATTCTTTTTCAAAAATATCGAGGAACTCTCGTACCATGTCGATAAAAGAGCCGACTTGCTGAGCTGAAGACTTTGTTATCATCACTAGCCTGAGTTGACCACAGATGTTTCTAATAACAGTGTCTGCGATTGGGGTGAGGCCTAGTGACAAAGGAGTTGTATTATCGATGAGATGGACGTTTTTTTGTCCCGTAGGATTCTCTGATGCGTGCTTGCCGTCTTTGGCAAAAAGGTTGTCTTCCTGCGCCAGAGAAATGAGCTTGTTGAGAAGCGCTCGACAAAATGGATAGCAGAAACCGGTAATTGGCTCGCGCGTTATGCAGATTGTTGGTATTTTATGAGCCATATTTAAATGCCTCCTTTCTAGTCGAAACAATCAACATGCGTTTTGTGCCGCGTTCCGTCAGCAGCCTCAACGACTACCTGTGGAGTGCCGTCCTGGAAGGATTCCTTGCACACTAGGCAACTTTCTGGCACGTGAGTCTGATTTTCGTCCCTCTTGTCGGGTGAATAGCAATGCCATCCCAGCATTCTACTGATGCGGACTTCTCCTATTCGAAGCACGGTTTTATCCTCCATGAGTTAGGTTTCGGATGTTAAACAACTGGGTATAATATACACCTTGTTCTTAAATTTGTCAATTTTAGTGTTCCCCTACTCTTTCTGTGCAGGTTATATAATATTGTGCGACTAGTCGTCAAAAAATATTGATGATATAATAAGAATATATGGAAAAAATAAATATTGTACAAATAGTAAACCAAGAAGGCTGTTTTGACCTTCAATTCCGGAAAGATACTAAAGCAAATAGGACCAACTCCCCTACTTACTACCGATGGAAGGTTCAATTTATTATCACAAAAAACGCATCCCAGAGTAATGTGTTGGAATCTGTCCGTGATACATTGCAATGCGGGAATGTTCATGTTGTTAAAAATCAAGCCCGTTATTCTGTTCAGAATATAACTGAGGTCTATGAATGCGTTGTTCCGTATTTTAAAAAACACGCCTTATCAGGGAAAAAGAAAAATGATTTCCAAGCTTGGTCCAAGGCAGTTGAAATTATTTATAAGAACAAAGGAAAAATCCTAGCTGCGTGGATTCCCGGTGATTTCCAAAAACTAATGGCGATTCATAAGGATATCGCAAAATACAAAAGCAGGCCCAAGAAAGCAAAGTATCTCTCAATGGCTGAAACATTCGCTCAATCCGTATAAGCGAAAAGCCGACGATGTCGGCTATTTTTATGGGGTGTGCTCATTCGTGTTTTTCTTTTTGCAGTTCGGCCAATTGTTCGATCGTTAAGAGTGGCTCATCCTCGGGATCGCGATCAAGGTCATCAGCGTCTGGGACTAAATCCTGTAGAGTCACGATTGTATCGTGCAGTTTATCCCAGAGGGGTTTCGGGGCTCCATTCTCAAGTGTGGATTTCCACTCCTGCAGGTGATCTATTACCGCGGGGATGTCGGTTATTTTCTTTTCAGTAGCTCTTTTGATGATTTTCGCGCAAAGTTCCCCGAAGTATTGGAGAGTCCGTTCGGGGTTATCAGTAAAGAAATCCTGAAGCGTCAGCCCGGACTTTTTAAAGTACGTGCTGATTAGTTGCGGAGTCACTTTCCGCATAGTTTTTTTCATTAAACTAACATGCGCATGGCTTTGCGCAAGTATCCGGCCGGAAAGGAATTTCATGCCGCCGATTTCGAACAGGCCGCAGGATGACGGTTTGCCTTCCTTGTCGATGGTCGGCATTATGGTTACCTTCCCGGGACCCTGCAAAACGTTCTTTCTGTGATTTGGAACAATACTCACGAGGACACCGCCTTTCGTAGGTTTTAAACAGGTTTTAAACGAGCGGCGATACGGTTATATATTATAACAAAACGGGATAATGTCAACTCTTAAAGATGAAATCTGCTTCTATCTTGTTACTCTTCGGCAGAAGGAAAGGCAGGTTAAAACCAAGAAAATAGATGAATTTAATTAACATTTGTGAGAGAAAAATTTTAAGGGAAAAGAATTTCTTTGTCTTTTGCACATAATCGTTAAAGTTCGGAAAGCTTTCCAGAAGCATGTCGGCGGCAATCAAACCCCAAATCACTCCCCCACCGGACCAAGGTTTGGTCATGCCGGCTGAATCACCGCACAGAGTCATTTTTTCATGTTCTGCAATCACTAATCCCTGCGGGATAATTTTTGATTTAATGTCCGTTAAATTGATCCCCTCTTGGCGGGTAAACTCGTTAAATATTCGGTATGCCGTATCCGTATCAGCCATTATTCCATATTCAATATTTTCTTTCCGCGGTATCTTCCAAATGAATCCATTTTTACATGGCCAGGTTTCAACAAAATCATCTTTTAGAGTTGCCGTTGAAAATCCCTGAATTCCAAGCCGTAGTGAAGGATCCGCCAGGCCCATGTTTTTTCGTGTGAATGAAGCGGCGCCGTCGCAGCCTATTATGCGGTCAAAATCAGTTGGCAGTTCTAAAACATTGCAGTTAAAAACAATTCGAACCCCGGCTTGTTTAGCTAAGCCAGATAGCAATTCATCTAGCTTCGAATGACTCATAAGCAAGAACTTTTTAGAAAAGTGTACCTTCACGGTTTTTTTTGGAAAATGAATAAGGACCGAGCTAATCTCATTCTCAATTAAGGCCTTGGATTTTGGCACAAAGTCGAGGATGCGTTCAGAAAACAAACCAGAGCAGGCTTTCTCGCCAACTGTATTGCTTTTCTCGAATACAACCACCTCGTGTTTTTTCTTCGCCAGCTTCCACGCAAGGTATAGCCCGCAGGTTCCAGCCCCAATAATTGCTATTTTCATTGTTGTATAAATTCAATAGGCTGCTGGTTGCAATAGTTTGCTGCAATAAAACCAAAGCTAAAAGCCAGAAGAATCAGCAGAACAACAGCAATAACCAGCAAGATATCGGTCCTATATCTTTTGACAAAACCAATAACTTTTGATAACATATAGATACTTAAATTATACAAAACTATGTCAAAAACTAAAGCAACAGGTACGTCCAGACTGGGAAGAGATTCCAACGCCCAGCGTTTAGGTATTAAAGCATATGCCGGTGAGAAAGTAAAAGCTGGTATGATTATCGTACGACAGCGTGGAACTAAGTTCCTTCCTGGAAAGAATGTTAAGATCGGCAGCGACGATACTCTTTACGCTCAAAAAGCTGGCGTTGTTAACTTCGTCACGAAAACCAAGAAGAAATTCGACAACTCTACCCGTAAAGTCAGCGTTGTTAACGTAATTTAATTTAAACTCGCTCGTATAAACTCCCGGAACAGAGGGTGCGGTTTTAGCGGTCTTGATTTAAATTCGGGATGGAACTGTGTGCCAACGAAGAACGGATGATTGGTCAATTCAATAATCTCCACTAAATCCTTCTGCGGGTTTACACCGGCCATTACCATTCCTTTCTTTTCTAAGATTTCACGGTAGGCATTATTAAGTTCATATCGGTGGCGATGGCGCTCCGAGATATTCGCGACTTTGTATGCCCCAAAACTTTTGGTTTTGGGTTTTAATTTGCAGTCGTACGCGCCCAAACGCATTGTGGCCCCGTATTTTTTCTCAGCTAGCAAAGCTTTTTGCTCGGGCATAACATCAATCACAGGTTCGCAACTCTTTGTGAACTCGCATGAGTTCGCAGTCCCGATTTTGCAGACATGCCGGGCAAACTCAATTACAGCCAGCTGCATTCCCAAGCACAACCCTAAAAACGGTATTTTATTAACCCTGCAGTATTCAATGGCTTTTATCTTTCCTTCCACTCCCCTATTTCCAAATCCGCCCGGTACGATTATGCCGTCAAAAGATTTAAGTTCCTTTAACTTTGAAGGATTTTTTTCGTAGACATCTGAATCCAGCCATTCAATAATGGGTTTTGACTTCCAGAAATATGCAGCATGTTTCACGGATTCCAATACAGAGATGTATGAGTCTGTTAAGATAAAGTCTCCGCTGCCAAAATATTTCCCAACAATGCCGATCCTAACTGTTTTCTTCGGGTTTTTGATATTCGTGACCAGCGTGCGCCACGGCGTCAGGTCCTTTTTTCGCGATTTCAGAGAAAGCTTTTTAAGAATGCGCTCGCCGATATGATCTTTTTCGAAATTAAGCGGAACTTCATATATACTTTCCACGTTCGGCGCTGAGATAACATCGCCCTCGTCAAGGCCGCACATAAATTGGATTTTTTCCTTTCTGCGCTGGTCTAGCGGAATATTTGCTCTGCCTAAGATGATATCAGGATGCACTCCAACTGAGTTAAGGCTTCTAACGGCGTGCTGGGTGGGCTTCGTCTTAAGTTCTGTGCCGCCAGCGCCTAAGGCCGGTACAAAGCTGACAAGAACAGTCAGCACGTCTTTTGGCTGTTTTAATTTTAATAACCTTATGGCCTCCAGGAACAATAGGTTCTCATATTCCCCGACTGTACCGCCGATTTCTATTGCCACTATTTCTGCGCCCTCTTTTTTCGCGGCGTTATTAATTCTATCAATTACTTCAAGAGGAATCCTGGGCACAACCTCAACCTGCTTTCCTTTGTAGCCCATCTCGCGCTCTTTGGTTATAACCGAGAGGTATACGCTTCCGGTGGTCATGTAATTGGCGCTGGACAGGCTTTTATCCAAGAACCTCTCGTAGTTTCCCATGTCCTGGTCGCATTCCATGCCGTCATCCAACACAAAAACCTCACCGTGTTCAGTGGGGCTCATTGTACCTGCGTCAACATTTACGTAGGGGTCGATCTTTATTGCTGTGACCTTAAATCCATTGGATTGTAGGATTTTAGATATCGATGCGGTTGCGACTCCTTTCCCAACACCTGACATTACTCCGCCCGTTACGAAAATGTATTTAAGCATGATTCGAGGCTATTCTTCTTGTGATTTAGAGATGATAAGGGTGATTTCGGCTTCCAAATTATGGTCTAAGCTTATCTTTATATGCGACTCTCCTAATTCCTTAATCGGGGCTTTAAGTTCAATCTGCTTCTTTTTTATGCTGAATCCAAGCTCTTTTAGTTTATCAATAATCTTTTGGCTGCTGACTGATTCGAACAATTGGCCGTCTTCGCCGACTTTAACAGTTATGATAACTTCTAACCCGTCCAGTTGAGATGCAACTTCCTGAACCTTTCTTAGATCCTCTTCAACTTTTTCCAATTCCACCTTTGTTTGACCTTTCAACCACGTTAAGGAATCTTTGTTCACAAGTTTTACTAAACCCTTAGGCAGTAAAAAGTTTCTGGCGTAGCCATCTTTTACTTCCTTTATTTCGTGTTTTTTTCCTAAATCAGCAATATCGTCTAAGAGGATTACCTTCATATGTTTTCTAAATATTTGTTATTCTACAATTTTTAAGTCTACTGTATATTTTTAATTATTTCAATAGCTTTATCCAATTGAGGGTCTTTTTCGTCCGTATAGTCCTGGTCTGTAATTTCCACCGTAATATCGGGCTCAAGTCCGGTGTCAGATATGGACAGTCCGTTTGGAGTTAACCACTTGGCAACTGTTATCTTCAAAAATGATCCATCCTCCATTTCAATCCCCTCTTGCACCGAACCTTTTCCGTATGACTTCTCGCCGATTAATTTGATCTGGCGGTTATCACGAAGCGCGCCGGCCAAAATTTCAGAGGCGGAAGCAGATCCTTGATTGATCAGTACCACAATCGGGTATTGGGAAAAACTGGCATTCCCCTCCGTATAATATATTTGTTGGGGCTTCGTAGCCCCGAAATCCTCGATCACAACGATTTTTTCTTTCTCCATGAACCAGCCAGCGATATTTTGAGATACCTCCAGGTATCCGCCGGGATTATTCCGTAAATCAAGAATTATGCGCTTAGCCGGACTGTTCAATATCTCTAAACTGGCGCGATTAAAGTCCCCGGACAAGCTTTGGCTGAATTGGTACATTTCGATGTAGGCAATGTCGTCGTTGATCAGCTGCCACTTGAGAGAAGGGATTTTTATCGAATCGCGAGTAATAGTAAAATCCTTAGTCTCTTTCCAATCAGAACGATAAATAGTTAAAGTAACTCTGGTGCCTTTTTTGCCTCGAATGAGCGTTACAGCTTCGTCAGATGTCATATTGGCCGTGTCTTTACCGTCAATCGCGACAATCTTATCCCCGGCCCGCAATCTAGCCTGTTGAGCAGGTGTTCCTGTTAAAGGGGCGATTATTGTCAGTTGTCCATCTTTGATACCCATTTCCACGCCAATGCCGTCGAAATATCCGGACAGTTCATCTTCAAACTTTTTGGCTTCAGTCGGGTTAAAAAAGGTTGTGTACGGATCTCCCAAGCTTTGCGCCATTCCGGAAATAGCGCCGTAAAGAACGTTTTCAGGTGTGATTTTACTGGGATCAACAAATTTATCCTTTAAGCTATTGTGCGCAGACCAAAACAAAGAAAAGTTTACATCGGTCGGCGGACACACTTCGCAGACCACAGAGGTTTGACCGTACCAAATACCTATCGCAAAAATCGCGATGACAAATACTATGTAATATATGACGAGTAATATTTTTTGTAACTTTGACATGAAAGTGTTGTCTAATTATCGCATAAAAAAAATTTGGGGTCAAACAAACTATTTAAAACGTTTGCTGCTCAATTCTCGTATTGCGTCTTTGGCTATCCATTTTGCGCTTTTGGATTCAATCTTCAGTATTACGTGTGCAGTTTTTAGGGCTTCACGGTTCAGATTCTGATTCCGTTTCCCTATCTGCCTTAGGGCCCAGTTTACAGCTTTTTTTACAAAGTTTCTCTCGTCAACTGCGTACTTGTGGATCAAGGGAAGGAATTGTATGAATGTTTTGTCGTCCGACTTTTTATCATGGACAGCCAACGCCGCTACTAAAGCGAAGCCGGCTCTTCGGACAAATTCCTCTTCTTTTCCCACCCATTCTTGCGCTTTCTTCCATGCAAACGGAGTTTTACAGAAAAGATTCATGCAACATTGGTCGCATATGTCCCAGGAATTAAAGTCCTTTACCCAGCTATCCATTTGTTTTGCGGTGGTCACTTCGGCTTCGGCTATCATGCTGGCGAATATTCTGACCTCGTGTATCTTGCTGTCCCACAAAGCGAGCGCCAGTTCATGGTTTTTACCGATTGTTTTTGCGAGTTTGCGCAAAACCGGGATACGGACCCCCAGGGCATACTGAGGATTAATTCCGAAACGTGCCATTCCTTCACGATCGTTCGGATCAGAATGTTTCTTTATTTCCGAAATAACGGTGAGAAAGTCCATGCTAGCGAATTTCCAGAATTTTTACTTTTACTTTTGCCCCGTTATTTTCGAAGAAGAATTCATCTTTCGTCTTCCGGCCTATTAGTTCCCGGCCCAATGGCGATTGATACGATAATTTGTTATTTAAAATATCGGATTCGGCGGGGGCGACGATGTGGAATTCCTCTTTGTCTTCACCGAATACAAGCAATACCGTCGAGCCAATCTGGACTTTATCCGTTTCACCCTTTTCATAAATTATCGCGTCGTTAATAACAGCTTCGAGCTGCTTAATTTTGGTAACCAGGAAAGCCTGTCTTTCCTTTGCGTCGTCGTAACCCGCATTTTCTTTAAGGTCGCCGAAGGAAGCGGCGTATTTTAAAAGCGCGACAACTTTTTTTGTTTCAACTGTTTTTAGTTGATGCAGCTCTTCTTTAAGTTTTTTTATACCTTCGGCGGTAAAATATTGAGGCATTTTTATTTCATAAACCTGCTCCCCCACCATTGCTTGATGAACGGAAGAGACTGGGTTGACAGATAGTAACCGATTGCCGGTACGATCGCGTTTAATAAAAAGTTATCGTTGCCGATAAAATACAAAAAGAATGCAGCAATAATGTATGTAATTACTGCAATACAAATAATCCGAAACCTGCTCGTTTCCCACGCTTTGTCGATTTCAACCTTTTTGTTACGTTCCTTAATACGTCGGATTTCGGCTTTTATTTCCTCGATTTCTGACATGCGTATATCCTACCAAAAAACCGCTTTAAAATAAAGACGGTTTCGTGAAATATCTTGCTTATTTATTAACTGAAGCTTCCTCAAGACGATTTATCCTTTTCTCAAGAGATTCTATTTGCTGAGAGTGCTGTTTTAATAAGATATTTTCTATCCGGGCAAGGCGGGTTTTAATTTCCTTAAACTCGGAAGAAGTCTCGGTTTTCTTTGCGACTTCATTAAAACCTTTTTGTACCATTATCGCCAAATCATCAATTGTAATATTTTTACTCTTTATGATTTAATTAAATTCTAATGAAAAACGGTGTCAAATTGTATGCCCTACTTCGTCGGATCAACTACTCGGCCCAGAAATAGCACATTCCCGGTTTTCTTTTCCTGGATTATAAATAGGAAAGGATGGTCCGCTCGAAAAATATTTGGTGACAACACCGCCGACGTAGTCCGCATCCCAACCGCCGTCGCAGCTGCGGCCTCAGTCCCCTCTTCATCGACTTTGACGTATGCTTGATGAATAACAAAACTAATGAACAGGTCTCGAGCGCCCGTCATTCCAGAGAAATCCGCATCAGTTGAAAAAGCCGTCGGCATGCCCATTGCACTCAAGTTGTCGCCCATAAAATATTTGGTGTCGAATTCAAACTTAGGAAGTGATATCGATTCTAATGTCGTTTCCGTCATCTGCGCCTTATATTCATTAAGCTTCTCGGCCGTCAAAGAGGATTCTAACGAATCGAGGCTACCGGTCGGTAATAGAACCAACATCGAGACTTCCTCCCCCTTATATGGCAGCTCCAGGATTTGTAGGTTGTCGGTGCTGGCATAGTTAAACGTCGTTTTATCGGGTCTCATATTCATCATTTGGGTTCTTACAATATTGTCGGGGGTGACCTTGAAATCCTGTTCGCTGGTATCGGATTTATCAAATTCCCATTTCCACGAGCCTTTAAAATAAATGGCATTGGTCAATACAAGCCTCGTCATCACATCGAGGAATCTTTGAGGGATTAGCCCTTTAATTTTATCATTTGTCTGTTCGGCGATAAAATTATTGATAGTTTGCCGCGACATTTCGGTTTCGTTAATAAAATCTAAATTTGCAGCTTTGCCTCCATAATATTTTTCAACACGGCCCGTGTAATCTTTGAGGAGCTGATAATTTTGTTGAATCCATAATGCATTTCCGGTTCTTAGTTCATAGTCGGCAACGCTTTTATTGAGATTATTATATATTGAGGCAAAATTCGGCCTTAATATTTCGCTTTCGGGAAAATGGAATACGGATTTCATTTCCTCAGCCGTTTGGCCTTTCGCGCCCTCATAGGTCATAGCCAAAGCAGCAGAAATACTATACGGTGAGTAAAATATATTTCCGTTGTCAGATTTTTCGAGTTCGGAATATAGCTCAAAGGTAAATTTATTGTTTGCGTCTACAACAGCCTGTACGCCTTGTGGTGTAGAGCCGGTATCGTCGGCCACGGGAGGTTGTTTCGGAGAATACGGGAAAATGAATAGAACGGCTGCAGTTGCTACACCCGCGAATAGAACAATAGCCAGGGCAATAATTACAATATTTTTATTCATATATTTGTCGTTTAATTATGCTTCTTATTCTACCTAAAAACCACCTTAATTAAAAGGGGGCTTTTAGGATGTATCCTATATAACTTATCCTACTTCACGACTAATTTTCCCTGCATATTCTCGTGGCCCGATCCACACATAGTGTTACAGTACCACGTGAACTCTCCAGATCGGCTGGCGATAAACGAAATGACATCATTACCACGTATATTTAGTGAAGGAATTCGGATACCGTGCAAGGTATCAGTGTTGCTAATTCGTATCTTCACAAGGTCTCCTTTGTTGACCGTAATTTGGTTCGGGGCGTAACCAAAGCGGAACGCCCGAACATCGAACTCCTTGGTTTCCCGGGAGATTATAGCGGCGGGCGTATTTGCGTCCGCTGCGCCAATATTTTGCTGATTCAGGGCAAAACCGAAAATTAATATACCGACGATGAATAGTGGAGTGAGATTTAATAATTTTTGCATCGATTTTTTTAGTTATAAATAAAGAAATTTAATTACCCTATTCTACCAAAAAACCATCTTAATTAAAAGATGGCTTTTTGGTTTTGTGGACTCCTTGCGACTTAGTTGGAACCAATTAATAGTGGAATTAAATACCTGGGAAAATTTACGACTAATGATTTAATATGTCTTTGGAATAACAAAAGAGCCCTTTGATATAATCTCTGGGCTTTATTTTGGTTTTTTGAGGATTTTATCCCCATTCAATTGTAGCCGGTGGCTTGTCTGAGGTTCTGTAAACCACAGCTCCGACCTCACGAATTTCGTTGGTAATCCTCTGAGAAATACGCTTTATGAAATCCCAAGGAAGCTCTGCCGCTTGAGCAGTGAAACCGTTGACGCTCCAGACTGCCCATAAAGCAACGACTACACCACTTACGGCATCGTCGCCTTTTGTGCAGGTTGTGATTGACTGAGTGACTACTGCTCCAGCCTGCCAGACACCATCATAGAGGCCCTGCTCGCGCAATCCTTTGATGTAGATGTCGTCAATCTGGCGAGCGATTTTCAACTTGTCGGCAGTAATTTCTCCTTCAATCCTCACAATCAGTCCGGTCCCTGGGAATGGCTGGCGAACAAGGAGAGATTCCGGAACTCCAACTGAACGGCCAATATCTCGGCCCGTATCCTTGACACAATCATCAAGTGGAGTGAGTTCCTCTACAGAAAACTCCAGACCTACGTTGTGGTGAAGTTTAATTTGGGCCTTCGTCGCTTTTGTAGCGTAACCTTTACCACTTTCAGAAATGTCGGTGTAAAGCGTTCCCTGTGCTATGAAGCTGGCGCCGAACGCCATTATCTCCTCCTCAAGCACATCCTTATAAACGCCGCGCATCGCGACCCTTTTCTCCTTCATCGTTTCTTTTCCGCGAAGGACATCCAAGAAACGATCGGTAGCGTCAATAACCTTTAGCTCAACCCATTCCTGATTTGCGAAATACTCAAAGACATGAGCTTCGTCATCGGGACGATCAACGCCCCGGATATAGACTGCTCTTAGTTGTCCATTTTTTCCGGACAAGGCGGCTTTCAAAAGATACGCAACCGTTGAAGAATCCGAACCGCCGGAAAGTGCTAATAAAACCTTCTTGTCGCCTATCTTCTCTCTCAATGTGGCTATCTTCTGCATGGACACTTTCTCGGCAGGATATCTATCATTAGCACCACAAATTCCGAAACAGAAATTAGAGAAGATTGTGAGGCCCTTCGTTGTCTCTGTTACTTCAGGGTGGAACTGCACTCCCCAAAGATGTTTGTAGTTTGCAACTGCAACTGGTGAATTCTCCGTTCTTCCTAAAACAAAAAATTCATCAATAAGGCTTCTTGGAGTAAGGCTTTCGAGTTTCTCCACCATATCTCCGTGACTTTCCAGAACCGGCATCCCGTCTTCGCAACCCGCCAAGATTCCATCGTATTCAAGGACTGAGAGCTTGTGTGTGCCAAACTCTCTTTTTGTAGATCGTTTAACAGAACATCCAATATGATGGGCCCACAGTTGGAATCCTAAACAGATGCCCAGAACTGGTATCCCTAAATCAAATATGCTTTTATCGAACGGGAGGAAATCTTGATAAACAGACACTGGACCACCGGAAAGTATCATGCCGGTTGGGCCGACTTTTTTTACATCAGCCGCTCTTACCTGGCTCGGATCTGCCACCAGACAGAATACTCCAAGCTTCTCCAATGCCTGCTTGATTAGATGGTCAAACTGGCTACCCAGAGAAAACAACAAAAAAAGTTCTTTTGTCTTACGGATGGCCTTTTCTTCGTCTATTTCACAAAGTGCTTGCTCATCAACTTTTTTCAACGTGTGTATCATTCAGCACCGTTTCCTTTCTTTTTAATGAACAGTTGATATAGCGCTAAGCTATTGAATAAAATTATAACAAATTTACGGGCAAGTCAAATGAAAAAACGCCTTTACTGATTAGGGTTCTAATCCCCCATTGGGCTGAGATAAAAACGTGATTTTTTATGAGAGAAAATATTGGAAAAACGTTGTGGACTCAGCGGGACTCGAACCCGCGACCCCCGCTATGCCATAGCGATGCTCTACCACTGAGCTATGAGCCCTTAAAAACGACCTGTGGGATGATTTGTAACTCGGTAAAAATATCGGCAGAAAAATAGTCTATTCTGCAAACTCCTTTATACTTACCTTTTTTCGATACCTTGCCGGTAGTTCTTGGGTCGATTCGCGCCTTATAAAATTGTGATTTCGGAATTTTCGTGATTCCTCTCCAAAATTTATTCAAACTGGTAGTATCCTGATCTGCCCTGCATTGGACGGTGCAACGAAATTTCCTCTCGTCTATACTATAACATTTCCTTAATAATCTCAAGAATAAACTTATCACAACCGGGTCGGAATTGCCAAAACATAACGATCCCCTGTGTAAACCTTTTGACCCCTCGCCTAAGTATAACATGGCAAGCGCAATCTTTGCTGCATCTTTCTTTTTAATGTAATTTTTAAGGTGCTTAACCCGATGTTCAACTGAATCCAAATAATCCTTCCTTTTCAACCGGCGTACAGCCAGCGACCGCAACTGTGCATTTGCAAGATTTATTTCTATCTTATTGCTTATTCTCGCTTCCTGTGTCGGCGTCAATATTATATTGCGACACCAGTTTGAGATTGTACTTTTCGCTACCTGCGGACTAATTATTTGCAAAATCTCACTATATGTCTTTCCTATTTTACGAAGTCGCACGACTTCTTTTTTTATTATTGTTTTCATATACATATTGTACCATATAACCATACCATGTAAAAAGAGCAGGTTTTGGACCTACTCTTGTTCATCTGCAAGCGCTAAAAGCGCTTCTTCTATTTTATTCGTAATTTGTTTGGTTGAACCGAAGCGCCGGGATGCGTTAAGGCGAAGGATATTCCCGATTCGAATGCTAGCTTTTCCGCGCAGATTAATGCCTGCAAAAAGTTTGCCAGGGTGGTTTAGTAGAATACTATCTGTGCCTTCCACCCAAATAGGTAGGATGTGGGCTTTCGTACGGGAAACCAACCAACCTAACCCATTTGTAAGCCTTCTGATCCGTTTTCCGTATTTGCTGTAAAGAAATTCATCTTCCTTGCCCTTGAAGGTTCTTCCGCCTTCGCCAAAGATGACAATTATTCCTTGTTTATCAAGAATTTCTTTCATGTCGCGGAGCGAACGGCCTTCGCTGCGTCCGTTACTGCGGTCGATCGGGATTAATCTGGGTCTTGCCCAGAACCAGTACCATCGGTCGTAGAAGTTCCTTTTGTCCGGAGTGCTATACGGTGAGTACCAGAAAGGATTTAAGCAGAATTCAGGGTAGAATAGGATGGGGATTATAACAGTTTCAAGCAATGACGGATGATTTGAAACAACAATCAGCCTTCGTTTCCAAAACGGAAAGCGTTCTTTATGGAGAATTCTGATCCGTCCCATTTTGTCGAGAAAAGTTAGGCCGACACCGAGAAAAAATGCAATTGGAATTGTGATGGACAAAAGGCAGAGCTCGTTAACTATACGTTTCACCCAACACCTCCCTTCTCCGTTAAATTGTAAGGTGCAATAGTTTATTATATCTAGTTTTTAAATTTTTACAACCTGCAGTTTCAGCAAAAAAAAGAGCCCGAACGAGCTGGTTGTTCGTTGGGCGTATTCGCTGACTGATGAAAAGGATGACTAGGGCAATAGCCCGATTTGTCTGAGAGCTTCTTTCCAAATATCCGCAGGCACAGCTGCGTATTTCCCGCAGGTTTCGTCGCAATATCCGACCTTTATATCATGTTCGGGCTTTTCTGCAGTACCTTTAGTGTGGCAAATGAGATGACATCTTTTCCCGTTTATTTGGACACACCAACTTTGCCGGTGGTCCAAAGTATTAGCTCGATTGTAGCAAAGATCATTAAAAAGCAAACCTTTCATGAGAACCTCCTTGTTTGTTTAGTACCAAGTATTGTTAAGGCGCCAAACATAGAATACAAAATTCCTAAGGTTTTGTCAAAAAAACGCACAACAAACAAAGAAAGCTGTGCGGTACCAGTATTACGCAAATTCTGCCTTATTGTAAAAAGCTGAATCCACCCACCAGAACTGATAAGACCAAAATGAGGCCGTACGCAATCGAAGGCGGTACTTTTTTATAAAGAATGTTTGCCATGTCTGTATTATAATTTCTTGCATAAATATTTGCAAGTAAAAAAAATCCCCAACGGATCCCGTAGGGCTTGGATTAGCTGACGTATTATGTTTTACATTTTTTGTAAATACCAATAACAATTATGGTGATGAAAAGGACGAGGAAAAAATATCCTTCGTCGCTCATATGCAGGCGAGCTTCGATATTTCCATCGGCGTTCGGATTATATCCAGGAATTCCGCAAGTTTGTGCGGATACTGCTTCCTGATGCAGTCGATTATGTATTGGCGTGCGGTCATAAGTTGAACACGAGCGCGGGCCAGGTCGCCAGATCCGTAACTGAATTCAAAGTATGGCCAATAGATGCATTCAACAACCGGATAACCATCGCTCATTAATTCCCGCCAAGCCGGCAGCTCCTCATCGAGATAGTCGGCCCTTTGACGCGCCTCGTCAAGGTTGCGGCTTAGATTCTGGACGCGGGCCCGCTCTACTACCGCCGTAAAAGTGGCAGATCGCAATTGTTTAATCGGCTTTTCCATTCCCAGGTATGTCAATCCAGTCGGATTTAGCAGTATGATCAGTAAATCCTTGTTATCGCACGACACGACCTTTTCGGCTATTTCAGGAAATTGGCCATGAAGGCGCAACAGCTGAAGAAAAATCGGTGCATAGATTTCTATCTTCAAAGGCAGGGAAGAATCCCGTGCTGCGGGGATATGCTCCAAGCACTGATCGGCTGTCCCGCGAATTCGGAAGAATGACCAGTCCTCGAATATGTATAAGCGACGCGTTAAAGGGTCTGGATCCCGGTATATAGGGATTTTCCCGCTTTGTTGGGCGAACAATTGCTCAAACCGGCGTTGAGACATGCAAATCCCCTCTTCGGCCTTGTTCCGAGGAGATCGAATGCGAAATGGTTCCCAGGTGGAAACTTTGAATAAACTATTCAGGGGGGTTTTACCGATCCCTGAAGGTCCAAAAATCGCTACCCGCAATGCCATTGTTTACCTCCCTCTTTGTAAAAGGACGTCAGAAATATATTATCACAATTTTGTTATTTGTCAAAAAAATCCCTAACGGGATTAATTTGGTGCCCCCAGCAGGACTCGAACCTGCAACTCACAGCTTAAAAGGCTGTTACTCTACCATTGAGTTATAGGGGCGTGATATATCCTAAAGACCCTCTCTTTTTAATTGTTCAAGCAATTCTTTCTGTTTTCTGCTTAATTTTGTCGGCGTTTTAACGATCAATTGGACGTAGAAATCCCCTCTTCCCCGGCCTCCAAAGCGAGGAATTCCCTTACCAGATATTTTTAACACTTTTCCCGATTCTACGCCAGAGGGAACGTTTAAAAGAATGGCGGTTCGTTCTATAGTTGGTATTTCAATCTCATCTCCCAGTGCCGCCTGACTGAAAGCGATTTCCTTTAAGATAAACAAATCATCTCCTCTTCGGTTAAAAATCGCATGCGGTTTTACGCTTATTCGGATATACAAATCGCCCGGCTTTCCGTTCTTCCTGCCGGCGTTACCCTTTCCAGGTATTTTGATCAGTTGATTTGTATCAACTCCAGCAGGAACGAATATTTCTATATCCTGTTCCCCTTTTACCCTGCCTTCGCCGCGGCAAACATTACAGGGTTTATCAGGTCGTTGGCCTTCTCCTCCGCACTCAGGGCATATTGTGGTCTGGGTAAAAGATCCAAGTATCGTCTTTCTTATCTGCTGGACTTGGCCTGTACCCCGACAAGAAAAGCATTCGTTTACTTTCGTCCCCGGCTCGGCCCCGTTTCCTTGGCAGCGGCCACAGGCATTTAATTTTTTGAGGGAAATAATTTTTTTGGATTCCCTCAGTGTATCTTCTAAAGATATTTCCAGTTCGATTTTTATATCCGAACCCTTTTTAATATCTTTTGTTCTTCGATTGCTGCGCGAATTAAAACCGAATATGTCACCAAACACATCTCCGAGGTCGCCCATATCAAACTCAACATTTTGACCTTGCCTCCCCCAAAACCAATTAGGATCCCATCCTTGCTGGCCTCCGCCGGGGTTTGCGCCGTCAAAAACCTGGCCGAATTGATCATACTGCGCCCTTTTCTCTTTGCTCGAAAGAACTTGGTATGCTTCGTTTATCTCCTTAAATTTCTTTTCGTCTCCGCCCTTGTGAGGATGATGTTTATGCGCAAGCTGGTGAAAAGCTTTTTTCACCTCTTCTTGAGAAGCATTTTTAGCGACGCCTAAAATTGCGTAGTAATCCTTTGGCATTTATTATTTTTTCTCTTTATACTCCCCTTCCTCGGCCCCTTCGGGTCCCTTTTTTTCTTCATTACCCGGCTGTGTTTCGGGCTGTGGTCCGGGTTGTGTTTGCTGCGCTTTATACAAATCTGTTCCAATCTTCTGAATTATTTGAGACAACTCCTGGGTTTTTGCTTTAATTTCTTCTATATTATCACCATCTTTTAGTTTCTTCAACGCTTCAGACTTCTCCTCAACTTCTTTTTTCTGCTCAGGGGAAATCTTGTCGCCTGCGTCTTTAATGGTTTTTTCGCAGGTATATATTAAATGGTCCGCTAGGTTCCTTGATTCAATCAAGTCTTTTTTCTTGCGATCCTCTTCAGCGTGCAATTCCGCTTCCTTCGTCATTTTCTCTATTTCATCCTTTGACATTCCAATAGTTCCCTCAATTCGTATCGACTGGGATTTGCCGGTTGCCTTATCCTTAGCTGATACATTAAGAATTCCGTTTGAATCAACGTCAAAACTGACTTCAACCTGGGGGACACCGCGCGGAGCTGGCGGAATACCGTCTAAAATGAACCGGCCCATTGTTTTGTTATCATGCGCCATTGGCCTTTCACCCTGCAGTACATGAACTTCTACCGAGGTTTGGCTGTCCGCAGCGGTTGAAAAGACCTGGGTCTTGGAGGCAGGATAAATCGTGTTTTTAGCAATCAAAACAGTATTTACCTCTCCGTAGGTTTCAATGCCTAAAGACAATGGAGTTGCATCTAAGAGTAAAACTTCTTTTGCATCTCCGCCCATTATTGCGCCTTGAATGGCCGCGCCGATGGCAACAACTTCATCCGGGTTGATGGATTTATTCGGTTCCTTTCCGAAGTATTGTTTTACAGCTTCCTGCATTGCGGGCATTCTTGTTTGTCCGCCGACTAAAACAATTTCCTCGATATCTTTGGCCGATAGCTTTGCTCCTTTCAAGGTTTCGTCAACCAATTTAATGGATCGGTCAAGATATTCCTTAACTAAATTTTCTAATTGAGCCCGAGTTAGTTTGTAGTAAAGATGTTGAGGACCGGATGCGTCCGACGTAATAAACGGAAGATTTATCTCCGTTTCCATAGCGGTGGATAATTCAATCTTTGCTTTCTCAGCCGCCTCCTTGATTCTTTGCAGGGCTAGCTGATCTTTTGATAAATCAATCCCCTGCTCTTTTTTAAAGGTATCAATAATCCAGCCCATTACTTTCTGGTCAAAGTCATCACCGCCAAGGTGCGTATCTCCTCCAACGCCGATTACCTCAACCGTGTCCGGATCCTTCCTGATATCCAATACGGAAACGTCGAAGGTTCCTCCGCCGAAGTCATAAACTAATACCTGTTCGTTCTTTTTCTTGTTTAAGCCATAAGCTAAGGCAGCAGCTGTTGGTTCATTCAATATCATTTTTACATTCAAGCCCGCAATTTCTCCCGCCACTTTTGTAGCTTTCCTTTGAGAGTCGTCAAAGTATGCCGGGCAGGTAATAACTGCATCAGTTATTTTTTCTCCGAGTTTTTCTTCGGCGTCCTGTCGTAGCTTTTGTAAAATCATTGCAGATATTTCCGGTGCTTTGTGCCACTTGTCCCCAAGTTTGACTTCCACTCCGCCGTCGTTGGCTTCCTTCATTTCGTATGGCAGAAGTTTTTTATCGGTCTGGACTTCTTTATCCGAAAATCTTCGGCCGATTAATCTTTTGACGGAATAAATAGTATTTTTAGGGTTTGTAATTTGCTGCCTGCGGGCTAAAACTCCAGCGAGCCTCTCGCCGGCTTTAGTCATTGCCACAATTGAAGGCGTAGTTCTGGTTCCTTCCTTGTTTTCGACGATTTTTGCCTGGCCGGCCTCCATAACAGCAACGGCCGAGAATGTTGTACCGAGATCAATACCAATAATTTTTGACATGTTTTTTATTATTTTAATTATTTTGCAATTTTTACTTTTGACGGCCTAATTACTTTGGAATACAGCGTATAGCCGCGCTGAGTTTCTTCGACAATTATTCCGTGCTCCTTTCCTTCCGCTTCTATTTCGTCGACTGCCTCATGGAAATTTGGATCGAATTTCTCTCCCACTGCCTTTATTTCTTCAATGCCTTGAGACTTCAGAAAAACTTTTAACTGCTGGTTTATCTGTAAAAGCCCTGCGATATTTTTATCTTCTTTAACTTCCGGTGGGATATTTTGCTCTGCAACCATGAAGTTATCAAGTATCGGCAACAGTTTTATAATCAACTCAGCGGAAGCATATTTCATTAAATCTGTAATTCTTTCCATCTCCTCGCGCTTATAGTTCAGGAAATCTGCTCTTTCGCGCTTCCAGCCGCTTAGATACTCTTCTTTTTGCTTCTTTAGCTCTTCGATCAGGTTTGGCTCAGGCGAAGTATCTTCAGGGGAAACGTCGTCGGCGATTGTATCATCTTTTTTATGCATGTTATTCCAAAGATTTAATTAATGATTTTAAAAGTGAAATATTCCGTTCGTATCCTGTTCGCGAAGGCCCGAGCATCACCACTACCCCTTTTTCATTGTTCGGGAACACTCCTTTTGTGACAATCAAACTGAATCCGTCCGATTTCATAATTGGGTTTTCGTTGCCGATGTATACGTTTATCTCCGAATTGCTTTCTGCAGCTATCTTTTTAATATTCTTCTCCAGATACTCAACCTCTTGAATAAATTTATCTAAGAATGACTTTTCTAAAAATTCCGGGTTCTGCAGAATATCTTCCCAACCTTCCTTAAGTACAAAATCCCGGCCTTCAAGATAAGTTAGGATGAGATTCGAGGTTTCAGAAGCAAGGTTCTTTGATACTTCCTCGATATATTTAAACTCGTCGCGGGTCCGTTCTTCAATTTCATTGAACATATCAAAAAAGGTTTCGAAGGATAAATCATGCTCGATATTAAAAACCCTATCGACAAAAAACCGGTAGGCCTTTGTTGTCGGTGCCCTGCCCGCTGACGTATGGGGCTGATAAATATATCCTTTGTCCGTTAGCTCCTGCAGTTCGTTCCTGATGGTTGCCGGGCATATATCAAATTCCCTCTTCTTTGCCAAGAGTTTTGAACTTACAGGTTCGGCTGTCTTAACGTATTCGTTAATTAAAGCCTCCAGAATTTTCTCTTGTCTTTTAGTTAAGGAATCCATGATATTTGTATGATAAGAAAATATCACTCTCTTGTCAAGAGTGATAAGAGAACAAATAAAAAAAGGGAGCGAGGAAAGCCCTTTATAGCTTACCTGCTCCCCTGCGCCTATACGGCGCCTCTGTGCGCCCTCACCAGGCTAGGCCTTGTCATCAGCCTGTGTGCTGGCTATGTGCGTGAATGTGATGGGCGGCGGCGTGCCCCTTGCTTCTGGAGTTATGCCCCGCCAGGTTCTTCTTGCGCCGTGAGCATTTGCTGTTGGTCGTCCCGTGGCCAGTCGGCCACTTTGTGTTGGTCATTGTCAGGTTCTCCTTGTGTGTGGTCTTCCACTCGGGTGGCCTCGCAACTTAGCGATGCCAGTTTTGAATGTGTGCGCGTTGCCTACAGACGACTGGTCTGCTCCCATGTCCCAACTAGGCTAGGAGCGGCGCCGCCACGACCGTCGTGCTGACGATGATCTTGTCCGCACTCTGGCCACTGCAAATCCCGCGAAACAAAACGATCTTGCACATGACACCGTACTCCTTGTAAACGAGCGACCTTCGGAGCGCTTTGCTCGCACATTGCGAAGCAAATAGCGCAACAATTATTATATTATATCCCCCTCTCAGAATATGTGTCAATGATTTGGTATAAAAGAAGACCCCGCAGGTTAGAGTCCTTTGGGGTTTGAAAGTTATTTCTATTGCTCTATTCGCTCAAACACGATTCGCGTGCGTTCGTCATCGGAGAACTTTGCGTGATAGAGTTCCACTTGCATCCCAAGGTGGGACAGCAAGCGATGAAAAACCTGAGCGATGAGCTTCATGTCATCCCGCGGCAAAAGGTGCGCGAGAGTTCGGAGAGCCCAGCTTTTTTCGCACAAACTATGATAGTATGCGCAGTCCTCATGGTTGATCAGGATTACCCGCCTTATCGATTTGAAGTGCTCTCGGAAGAGTTCCAGGCGCTCCCGCATGAAGCGGAATTCCTTCGGCAGGGCCTCAGGTCGGCTCAACACTCCAGCTCCTCCCGCGATCACGAAAGGAATATACTGTCCATCGGACAGGCCTAATTCCGTTTCAATGAATTCGCGGAAAGCGGTTTGAAATCTTGGATCGCTGCAATGAATAACCACGGCGGTTGGCTGTGGGTTGACAACCGCGGAATAGAACTGGGCGGCTCCGGGCGTTAAGGCCTCGCCGCCACCGGTTTTCGGCGGTTCACTCACAACCACTAGTGGTGGTGATACTTGTTCGCGGGCTTTTTGCATGCCATCTCTCCTTCTTTATACCGAGAGAGGGAGGCGAGAAGATTGTCTCCTCGCCTCCCCAACTCAGCTTATGCCGGATCGGAGTCCGACACGAGATCTCCGGCTGCCACGACCGGTCGAATGGTCGATCCCAGCTCGTTCAGCATACTGGTGATCTCGTCGGCGTCGATGCCGAGCTTGGCGAGAACCTTCTTGATGTCGATCCCGCGGGCTTGCATGCCGGCGAGGAACTTGAAGACGGTGTTGGGCACAATATCGCCTAACCCTTCGAGCGCTTTGCCGTTACCGCCCATGTCGACGATCCGCAGGCTGTCGATCTGGCCGAACGGTGCCGCAACGCTGGAAAATACGGCTTGTGCAACCTTTGAGGCTGCTTCGCCGCCCCGATCCATCAGTATCGGCAACCGGTCCAAAATCAGAATCAGCCGGGCTGATTCGGTCATCTGAGCCAGCGCGTCCGCCAGCTTTTTCGTGCCCTCGGCTTCGGCTGTGAGAACGAGGCCTTTCTGAGCGGCTTCGCCCTTGGCCTTTGCCAGTAAGGCTTGCTCCGTCACGGCGGCTTCGCCCTGAGCCTTGGCAGTGAGAGTGGCCAGCGTTTGCGCTGCCATACCTTCACCCAGTTTCTTCGCCGCAGTTGCATCGCCTTCGGCTTTGCAAATCACGACTTGACCCTGTGCCTCGGCTTCGAGGATCGCAGCCTGCTTCAGCCCTTCGGCCTTGATGATAGCCGCTGACTTTTCGGCCTCTGCCGGCTTGATCACCGTGGCCTGGAGCTGTTGCTCCATGCGCTTTGCCTCGGCCTCCTGGACCTTGGTTTGTGCGTCGGCTGCGGCTGTATCCCGATCCGCCTGAGCAACGCGCAGGATTTGCTCCTGTGCCGCGGTGGCAATGGCCAGGGCTTGGTTAGCCAAGGCCAACTCCGTGTCGGCTGCGGCCTTGAAGGTAGCGCGTTTGATGTCGCGGTCCTTTTCCGCATCAGCAATCGCAACGGCATTCTGAGCCTCGACAACCGACGCTTCTCGCTGGGCTTGGCTGACCGACATTCTCGTCGCTGCTTGCGCCTGTGCGACTTTGATATCGGCATCCCTGACGGCTTCGGCCACCGCACGTTTACCCAACGCGGCGATGTAGCCGTGCTCATCACTGACTTCCTGAATGACCAGGGTGACGATCTGGATCCCCATGCGCTTCAACTCGGGGTTCGACTCGTTCACCACCATGCGGTTGAAGGAATCGCGATCCCGAAGGATTCCGTCGATGTCCAGCTTACCGATGATGGAACGCAAATGGCCGATGAGGACGCTGGAGATGGTCTCCTGGATCTGGGCCTGCGACTGGCCGAGAAAGGACATCGCAGCGCTCTGTAGATCCTCGGGTGAGGTGGATATCTTGCAGACCGCCACACCCGCAACGTTAATCCCCACGTTCTCTTTGTTGGGGACGCCCGTTTCGTTGATGGCCATTCGGAAGGCCGCGGTGTCCATGTAGTCGATCGACTGGAACACTGGCCAGACGAATACGCCTCCGCCGCTGACGACCTTGCATCCCTGGATCTGTCCCTCACCCCCAACCTTGGTGCCGCGTCCGAAGATGATCGCCACCTTATTGGGCGGGATCTTCTGGTAGCGGCTCACCATCACGCGTAGCATGATGATGACGGCGATGAAGAACAGTATAACGAGTATGGGGATCAAATACTGCCCCAATGTGTGAGCGATGTCTACCGCTGATATCATAATCTCTTCTCCTTATCTTTCGGTCGCGATTCCGCGACTCAGGCCAGAACTTCCACAACCAAGTCACTTCCCATGGTTCTCACCACGCGCACGGCCGATCCTTTGGCGATGGGCTTACCCAAGCGAGAGACGGCTTGGTAAATGTTACGCCGGCCCAGCGCGAACACCGCAACCTCGCCCATGATATTCCCCTCCATTGCCGTTTCCGTAACTCCAGAAAGTCCGACTAAAGAGGATGTCAACACTAAAGAATTCGATTGTTGTTTCGCGATGAAATTCAGTAAGAAATAAATGGGAATAGACACGACTATGCCGGCGCCGATGCCACCAAGGCATGAAAGAGGATAGTTGAAATTGTAAAACTTGAAAACTCCTCCAGCAGCTCCAAAAGCCATCATAAAGGTGGCGATTACTCGCGTCGAGAAAATACTGATCATGTGGCCATCGGCACCCTCATGATCCGCGTCATGACTTAGAATGTCATGGCCGACGTCATGGGCGTGGCCGAGAATAAATCCCAGCACCACGTACAAAAATGCGATCAAAGCAACCGTAAAGAACACCAACATGGCCTGTCTCCTTTCGTTTCATGGCCTGCGTCTACAAACCGATACGATATGCGAATTTTATTTCATTTGTTCGACTCTCCTTCCAACTTGTCAACGAACTCTTCGGGCAAGTCCGCTTGCCTTTAGTGTGCTTATTATAATAAAATACTGAGATTTGTCAAGGATATTTATGTAAAAAAAGAGGGGCAGGAATGCGTCCTCGGCCATGAGACGTTCCTGCCCTCGTTTGTCTTTAGTAGAACGGAGGGTCCTTGGGGAACATATGTGTTCCTCCTCTTGGGTCTTTCGCCAGAACCCGAATCAGCCCATCCATAGGACTATCTTGATTCGGGCGCTAGCGGGCCCGTGCCGACGTGGTCAGGGCTGACCGTGGCGGTGCCGGCGGTGCGCACAGAAGATAATCGCAAACATGACCGGGTGGCGAAGGGTGCGCATAAAGTGTACTCCTCAGTAAGAAAACTTCGTCTTTCGTTCACGCGAACGATAGCGCGAAGTTCTGTTTCTACTTTTGTTTTCAATGAACAAGTGACAGTTGGTGGGTGGGTTCCCAGTCAAGATTTTCGGGTAGGCCCTTGACCGCTGCCTAGGTTTCGGCACCCGTTGCACCGAAGATCCACAACGCGAGAGTATCACGTCGACGTGGAAAGCCGTCGGCGACTCAACTAGCATTGCCCTAATTTTTTGGAAACCCTCGAGTCTATGTTCGCTCGCCCACCAACTGTCGGACGCGGCCTGTAGGATAGCGGACAGCTCACCTTTAAAAGCGAGCCTGCCAACCATCCAAAGAACTAATCGTGAATTTATCCCGAGTAGTTCATTGGAAAGTCAGCAATTTCTATCCTCGGCATAATCGTAAAGTATAGTAATACGATAGCATGGATTGTAAAACCTGTCAAGAGATTGCTATATATATTAACAAAAAATCGCTGAACGCGACAGCGTAAAGCGACTTTCGAAAGTCTCTCAGGATTTATTCAGCGTCGTCGTGATCTCCACCGCAGCATTTGTGTTTTTTCATGTGAGAGCCAACGAGGCAACAGTGATCTTTGCCCATAAGTATTTTTATTCCCACAATGATGAACAGAGCTGCCCAGAAAAATCCCCAAAAGCTGACGTTAAGGAATCCGAAGCTATTCAATAAAAGGGCGACACCGACTACTAAAAATATAATTCCTAAAAACATAATATTTTAATCTTAATTTATTCCCGCGACCTTTATTTTGTAAATGAAATCAGTTCCACCTCAAATATCAACGTAGAATTAGATGGGATTAATCCGGGTATGCCGTTTTCGCCGTAGCCAAGATTACCCGGGATAGTAAGCCGCCGCTTCTCCCCTACCTTCATGCCAACTACGCCTAAATCCCAGCCTTTTATAACCTGGCCGACGCCTAGGGTAAAAGGAAATGGCTGTCCCCTATCTATACTGGAATCAAATTTTGTTCCGTCTTCCAATGTTCCGACATAGTGTGCCATAACTGTCATTCCATTTTCAACTGCGTCACCGGTTCCCTCTTTCAGAACTTCTACTTTCATGCCTTGAATATCAGTTGAGTTAGGATTTCCCATATTTTTATTAATTTTTGGGTTTAAGAATATATATGCAACGGCTAAGCCGATTAAAACTATACCGAGGAGAATAACAATAGCGATCTTATTCATATTTTAATATAATTACTAGTTATTATTTAATAATCTTAAAGATTTCCCAGTGTACCTATACATTAAAAACGTGGTATCTGCGCCCGGCGAGATTGTTATGCTGCCGTCCGGGTTAGGTGTTGCGTCACTGGCAGTCGCACTAACGCTAAGAATCCCATCCTTGATATCAATCAAGTTCACCCGGGTTCCTGCATCTAATTTTATTGTCGCGTCTGGCACGTTCGTGATGGCTCCAGCCCGGTTCAACACAACCATTAAATATACGCTAGGTGAAGTTTTATTACGCGATACATATATCGATACTACCGCATCGTTTTTACTATCATTATCTAAATCTCCCAACAAGACCATTCCGATAGTCGCCGAATAGTTTTCTTCAAAATACTGGCCGTTCGCCAGTTGGATTGTTTTATTCTCGTCAGTCCCATCTCCTGGTATAGAAAAAATACTTCTATTAATAGCGAATAATAATTCTTCATTACCAAGAGCCTCGGTTTCATTCGATTCCGGATTTACTGAATTTGGCACGGGGGGAAAAATATTTAGTTGATCAGAATATATGCCAACCAACACACCGCCAGATATAACCAGCAGGGCAATAATGATTATTGCGATTGCGACAGGCGTGGATATGCCACGTTCAAAATATTTTAACATATATTTCTTCATCTATTATACCAAACCTTTTTGTAAAGAAAAAGGCCAGCGGATTCGCGAGCCTATTATTCATTGAGTTTTGCCAAGTAGAAGAGCTGTATGCATATCAGCGATTTCGTGAGGCGATAGATGTTTTTCGGAAATCGTGTGAACACGCTTTCCATTCGCGGCAGTTTCTTCAAAAATCAATTTGGATTGCACAGCGTCAAAACGCATCGTTACTTTCACAGGAAGTTCAGCTAGGTTGGTTATGAAGATTCCAGTTGGCGTTCTTTCGATAATGATTTGAGCTGTGATTGCCCTATTATCACCGTAAGTGTATTCCGCTTGGACATTGAATTTCACATTCATCACGATTCTCCGTGGAGCTCTTTGTACATCTGAGCAATCGGTACCGGGGGATGATGTGTGTCATTAAAAACTATGTATATACGAGTACCGTGGGCACCCGGCGCCTCGAATCTCAACTGTATCTTGTTATAAATCATTTCTGCTTCGATTTTCTTTTCGTATTCGGTTGTGATAAAAACCTTTCCACCCTTACCTTCAATGGTGATAATAACGACCGCGTGTCGATTGCCATACCAATAGTCGGCCTTCGTCGTAAACTTCATCCGATCCTCCTTTTAGAGAACAGGTTGCGGAATTGATATGATTTCCTTGAAGGTCACTAGAACCGTTTCCACCTTGATTGACGGTAAGCTATCGCGTACGGCTTTGCAAGCGGTGGATAGTCGTAAATTCAAATCCTGTAATTCCCGCGCGCAATCGTCCCCGAATGCCTTGCTTCCGCCGCAGGCTCCGCAATCCTGATGCATCATTAGTATGATGCTATCAAAATGGTGAAGGTTGTGTAATGCGCCAAATTGACCGATAACAAACCTTGCTCCGTCTCCTTCGGGCGTGGCCAACACGTTCGCGCCACCGGCGATACGGATTAAATCGTAGCGCATATATCCGCGTTCAGCCACAAACTTGTCTAAAGCTGGAGTGAATCGGGCATCTGTGCACCAAAGAATGCAACAACCCTTCTCTTTTCGAAAGTCGTAATGGTCGCTTGGAGTTGTGAATTGGATGGCTTGTCCCATAGTTATGTCTCCTCAATTATGCAACGGACCTCGTTGCTTGCTCTTATTTCAAGGAACCCACGTGAGACTTGAATATAGCTGGATTTTTGATTTTTGTCAATTATCTTAATCAGGCCCATTTCGATGTTAGTTATCAAAGGCTCGTGATGATCTAAAACCGTAATTTCTCCCGAGGAAGTTTTGCAACTTAAGGAAATTGCTTCGTCTTGGAATAGAGTATTTTTTAAAGAGTAAATAAGAACCTTCATTTATTTTGTATTTAAGACTTCGTTAATACTTCCTTTCATATAGAAGTTTTCTTCGGGCAAGTCGTCGTATTTACCTTCCAAAATTTCTTTAAACCCGCGAACCGTGTCTTCAAGCTTTACATATTTTCCATCATGGCTTGTATAGGCCTCGGCCACAAAGAACGGCTGGGATAAGAACCTTTGAACTTTTCGCGCTCTATCGACCACTTTCCTATCGGTTTCAGATAATTCCTCAATACCTAAAATAGCAATGATATCCTGAAGCTCTTTGTATCTTTGAAGAGTTTTTTGTACGTCTCGGGCAACCTGGTAATGTTCCTTACCGATAATTTTAGGATCCAAAGCTGAAGAATTTGATGATAATGGGTCAACCGCAGGATAAATACCTATTTCGGTTAAGGATCTAGACAATACGATTGTTGAATCAAGATGCGTGAAAGTAGCTGCTGGGGCAGGATCTGTAATATCATCGGCAGGAACGTAAATCGCCTGTACCGACGTAATAGACCCTTTAGTGGTTGATGTAATTCTCTCCTGCAGTTCAGCCATCTCAGAGGCTAAAGTCGGCTGATAGCCCACCGCAGAAGGTATGCGGCCCAACAAGGTTGATACTTCCAAGCCGGCCTGGGAAAAACGGAAAATGTTATCAATGAATAGCAAAACATCCTTTTTTTCCTCATCCCGGAAATATTCAGCCATGGTCAAGCCCGATAAAGCTACTCGTGCACGAGCGCCCGGAACTTCGTTCATTTGTCCGAATACTAAAGCGGTTTTTTTAATAACCCCTGAATCTTGCATATCCAGGAACAAGTCGTTCCCCTCTCGAGTCCTTTCCCCCACTCCAGCAAAAACTGAAACACCCCCGTGTTCCTGAGCAATGTTCCGGATGAATTCCATAAGTAAAACAGTTTTCCCTACGCCAGCTCCGCCGAAAAGTCCTACTTTTCCGCCTTTTACAATTGGAGCAATCAAATCAATAACTTTAATCCCGGTTTCAAATACTTCGGTTTTCGTAGATTGCTCTGTTAAAGGCGGTGCGGAACGGTGAATACCACGATGCATCTTGAATTCTTTTTTAGGATCATTCAGGGCCTTGCCGACAACATTGAAAATGTTCCCCATTGTTTCGGGCCCGACAGGCACTTCAATCATTTTTCCGGTATTAATAACTTCAGTCCCCCTTTCAAGGTCATCGGTTGGCTGCAAAGAAATCGCCCGCACACGGGTGGGATCCAAATGTTTTACAACCTCCGCAACAATCTCTTCGCCGTTGTGTTTTTTTATCTTTAAAACATGATAAATCTCCGGCAGTTTTGAACCTTCCGGAAATACCGCATCAATAACTGTACCGATTATTTGAACTATTTTCCCTTTATTCATATTTGTTTTAGTTATTTATTTAACGATTCAATGCTCGAAACAATTTCAATAATTTCTCTTGTAATATTTGACTGCCTTGACTTGTTAAACACCAGATTGAGATTTTCTGACAATTCTTCGGCGTTATCAAAGGCATTCTTCATCGCAACTCTTCTTGCAGCGTGCTCTGAAGCATTAGTTTCTAAAATCAAGTGGTAGAACTGCATTCGGATTAAATGTTCAGCTAATTTTTTTAAAGCTATTTTGGCGGACGGCTCAATCAAATAGTCGTCTACTTTCGCATCGCTAGATTCGCTATGAGTAATTAGATTTGCATATTTGCCGGTTTTTGGCGTAATTTCTTCAATGGCCCGCCTGATAGCGGGAAGTTCTACCGGAAATATTTTCCTTACCAAAACTTCTTGTTTTAGAGCGGATTTAAAATATGTTGAAAAAAGAAAAACTTCGTCCCATTCTTTTTTTAGATAGCCCTTTGAGATAAAGTCAGAAATCGGGTTTGTCTGCTCCGGGCTTGTGAAATCCCCGACCCGAATAAACTTCTCTACCACGTTCATCCCGCGACTTTGCAGATATCCTGCAGATTTTTTTCCGATAGCGATGAAAGAATACTTTGGGTCTTTCGTATTAATATTGTTTTCTCGGATATATTTTTCAAATAACCGGGTTACGGCGCTGTTGAAGGAACCGGCCAAACCCTTGTCCGACGTCAGAATAACAAAGGCTGTTTTCTTGACTTCCCGCTTTCGAAGCAATTCAGGAAGGTTTGTTTCTTTTGCCGATACCCGAGCTAAGATATCAAGGGCTGTATATGCGTAAGGCCGTGAAGCTAAGGCGATTTCCTGCGACTTGCGCATTTTTGTCGCAGCCACAAGTTCCATGGCTTTTGTTATCTTGCCAATGTTTTTTATACTTTTTAATCTTGTTTTAAGCGATTGAGCTGATTCCATGTCTATTTTGTAATAAAGTTTTCAATTGCGGCTTTTAATTTTTCTTCGGTCTCTTTGTCCAGGGTTCCGGTCTTTCTCAAAGGCTCTAATATCTCCTTGTCGTGCAGCTTTTCAATATTCTCGACTAATTTACCTTGCAACTCAGATAATTCAGATGATTCGACGTCGTCGAGATAGTTATTGAGCGCGGCGAATAATATAATAATTTGTTTTTCAAACGGCATAGGGGCTAAATCCGACTGCTTCAAAATTTCAGTAATAATCTGTCCCCTTTTTATCTTCTTTTTAGTTGCGTCGTCTACATCCGAAGCAAATTGAATAAATGCCTGAAGCTCTCGGAATTGAGCAAGTTCAAGTCTTAGTTTTCCCGCAATTTTCTTCATGGCAGGGGTTTGGGCTTTTGAACCGACTCTGGAAACAGACAGACCAACGTTAACTGCAGGTCTTACGCCCTGATAGAATAAATCGCTTTCAAGGTAAATTTGACCGTCAGTAATGGAGATGATGTTGGTAGGAATATAGGCAGTAACGTCACCGAGCTGGGTTTCGACGATCGGCAGGGCCGTTAATGATCCGCCTCCTTTTTTCTTTGAAAGTTTTGCAGCTCTCTCCAGTAACCTTGAATGCAGATAGAAAATATCTCCAGGATAGGCCTCTCTTCCCGGGGGCCTTCTCAAAAGCAACGATATTTGCCGATACGCCCAGGCGTGTTTTGATAAATCATCGTAAATTACGACAGCGTCTTGGCCGTTATCCCGGAAGTACTCTCCGATAGCGCATCCGGCGTAGGGGGCTAGATACCATAAGGCTGCTGGTGAAGAAGCCGGAGCTGAAACAATAATTGTATAATCTAATGCGCCGGCATTTTTTATAGTCTCTAAAGTCTTGGCAATCTTTGATTCTTTCTGGCCTATCGCAACGTAAATACAAACCGGCGTCTTTCTATACGTATCAACGTGTTGGTTGATAATCGTATCAATAACAATGGCGGATTTTCCAGTTTGGCGGTCTCCGATAATAAGCTCTCTTTGTCCCCTTCCGATAGGAATCATGGAATCAATTGTTTTAATTCCAGTATGAAGCGGCGTATCAACGGGTTCTCTCTCCAGAACAGACGGAGCATCGTTTTCCAATGGTCTTAACTCCGATTTTTCTTTTGTGAATATGGAACCGCGTCCATCAAGTGCTTCGCCTAATGGACTTACAACCCGCCCCAGCAAAGACTTACCCACCTCAATTGATAATAATTTATTAGTTCTTTTGACAATGTCCCCGCTTTTTATGCCAACGTGATCGCCCAAGACCAGCGCTCCGACTGAATCTTCTTCTAGATTAAGAGCAAGGGCGCTTACATCTCCCTTGTCGCTTTCGATTACAATAACCTCTTGAGACCTGACGTTTTTCAATCCGTAAATCTTTACGATTCCGTCGCCCGATTCGATAACTCGTCCGACTTGCTCGAGCTTTTCAGTATCTTTATAGCCGTCTATAGCCTGCTTTAATTTTTCGATTATTTCGTAAGACATTTTTTTATATCGTATTTAATACTCTTTTTATTTTTTTAGAAAAAGATCCGTCGATTTGAACCTCGTCGTCTATCACTATTTTCACGCCGGCAACCAAACTTGGGTTTATCTTTTTAACAACCTGGTCGGTTTTTTTAGTAAAAGAATCGATCATTTCCTCGTTTTCCTTGGTTAAAACTCGTGCGCTTTCAACTAAAATTTTTCTATGTCCAGATTCCTTATTCAAGATCTTTTCTGCAAAGAACGCAATATCCCTAAGCTTCTTTTGATCCCGGTTTTTTTCAACTAAAACTAATAGGCTTTTAATGCACTTGTTGATGCTATCTGCAGTTTTTGCCTCTTTGACTGCCTGGCAGAAAGCAATCGCATAAAGCTTGGGGCTATAGTTCATTTTTCAAAAAAGAAACGGTTTTCTTAATTAATTTTTCGTCAATTTGGCCGGGCTCCTGTTCAATGCCCTTTGCGATGGCTGACCTTACGATCTCGGCAGCCTGTTCCTGGATCTTCGCAAACATTTGGTTTTTCTGGCTTTCTACCATTGCTTCAGCCTTTGCCGTCATTTCCTGCTCTTTTTTCTTGACCGCCAAAACGGCCTCGGATTCCAATTCCTTTTTCTTTACATCGGTCTGGGCAAGAATGGAAACAGATTTTTCCTCGGTTTCCTTCAGTTTCTTTTTCGCAATCTCGTCAACTTCCTTCAGTCTAATCCCCGCCTCTTCTGCTTTAGCCAAACCTTCTTGTATTTTATCTCTTCTTTGATTGAGCATCTTGATTAAGGGTCTGTATACAAAAATCCTAAGGATTATTAAAATCAGGGCGAAGTTAACAAGCTGGCTTACAAAAAGCTTCCAGTCGATGCCGAATTGACTTAAAAATTCGTTCATATGCGGAACTTATCGATTATACGAATTTAATAATAAGGGCGATGACTAAGGCGTAAATACCCAATGCTTCAGCAAAGGCGATAGCCAGAATCATGTTCGTCTGTATTTTTGAAGTTGCCTCAGGATTTCTGCTGATACCCTTTAGGGCAGCTGCACCGATCATACCAACGGCTAAAGCTGGAGCGATTACTCCAACTCCTATTGCGATGGCTGTGGATAATAAACGAATTGTTTCTGCGTCCATGTTTTTATTTTTTATTTATTAATTATTCGACTTTAATTTTTAATTATGTTCAGCGTGGGCGGTTATGTGCGAAGCCAGAAATACCAGCGTTAGCATAGCGAAAATGAATGCCTGAATCATTCCAAAGAAAATTTCCAGCATCAAAAACGGAACAGGGACAATATATGGCAACAGGAAAAAAATAATAGTAAGTAAAACCTCACCCGCAAATATATTACCAAATAATCTGAAGGAAAACGATATCACTCGGGATATTTCAGATAAAAATTCGAGAATCCCGACAAAGAAATTGATCGGCCCAGAAAAATTTAAAAACTTCTTAATGTGCGAGAAGAACCCTAATATTGCCATACCAAAAAAATTAGTGCTTAAAACCGCGATAATAGCGAGAGCTAAGGTGAAATTTAAGTCAGCGGCCGGAGACCTCAAAAGAGGAATTGCGGTATGGCCCTCGTTTAAAACAAAAGAGCCGACTCCGGGGAGCAAGCCCAACCAATTTGAAGCTAACACAAAAAAGAAAATGGTGGCAATCAAAGGCAAATACTTTTCGGATTTCTTCCGATCGCCCAACACAGAATCCATCAGAGAAAGCAAAAATTCCAGAAGCATTTCAAAGATATTCTGCAGCTTCCCGGGAACAAGCTTAATACTTCGCCTGATAGATAAAGCCAATATCAATAAAACGATAAAAACAACAATCGACAGGATTAGACTGTTCGTAAAAACGTAGTTCCCGATCCTAAATATTTCCTCTGCTCTTATTACTATTTCTACCATAATTAATAAAAATCCAAATCAAAGCCTAAGTATAGCAGAGTTTTTAGCTTTTGTAAATAAAACGTGAAAATTTAAGCAAAAAGGTCGCGAAGCGACCTATTATGAGAGAGATTCAGAAGTGAGAACCGAAGGACAGTGTATGTTTGGTTATTTGACGCCGAGTTCAGCTTTCAAGTCGTCAGCGGCGACCAACTTCACTTTCACCGGCCAGATTACCGGTTTTGGCGGTTCAACCTGCATTTGTAGCAGAGCGCCGACCTGATACGCCATGATTATCAAAAGGTTCTGACAGCATTCCTCAAATGTCTTGCCGACGCCGATTCGGAGCGGCAATTCAAGCGAATTGGCAAGAAAATGCTCGCCTGATCCCCAAACAACCACGTGATATCGCCGAACAATAGCATTGGCTCGGCGGAAGTTTTCCTTGCTGATTTTTTGAGTTCTTGCTCTTTTGCCTTTCCCGGTGGGGTATTCAACAATAAACTGCGGCATTCTTGCACCAATAGGTATGATTTCCCCAACTGTTGTAATTTCAGTTTTCCTTCTTCTGGCCATACAAACCTCCTTCTGGGTTGGTTTTTAAAGGTGCGCCTTCCACAACGGGCGGCCTTACTATAATCCCCCGAAAACTCTTCCGTTAATTATTATCCGGCGTTTCCCGATCTCTCCTTTCTATCAGCCCTTCTCTGATCATTATCGTCTAAGTATACTTTTCTTATTCGTACATTCTTCGGCGTAACTTCAACTAATTCATCGTCTCCAATATATTCCAAAGCGTCCTCCAGCCCCATGGTCTTTGGAGTGTTAAAATGTACAGATACCCCTTCTCCTTTTGACCTCATATTCGACAGCTGTTTTTCCTTGCAAACATTTACTCGGATATCATTAGGACGTGAATTCTGACCCACAACCTGGCCTTCGTAAACCAACACCGCTGGGCCGAAAAATAATACTCCCCTATCCTGCACGTTTCTCAAACCGTAAAGATTAGTAGGCCCAGTTTCGTGAGAAATCAAAGATCCTTGGGCTCTTTCTTTCCAATTTCCAGGATCTGTTTGATATTGATAAAAAGCTGTATTCATTATTCCTAAACCCTTTGCGTCAGTTAGAAATTCGCTTCTGTATCCCAAAAGCCCTCTCGTAGGAATCACAAATTCTAAAAATACTGTACTATCCACGTTTCTCATCTCAATCATTTCACCTTTTCTGGCTCCCAATTTCTGTATCACCGTCCCATGATATTTCTCAGGGACTTCAATAAAGACCTTTTCAAAAGGCGTCATTTGCTTGCCGTTAATTTCACGCGTAATCACTTGAGGCCTGGAGACCTGGAACTCATAACCTTCCCGGCGCATTCTTTCGATTAGAATGGCAAGGTGCAATTCCCCTCTCCCTGACACAATCCATTTTCCGTCATCCGTATCGTCAACCCTTAAAGCAACATCGGTTTCCAATTCTTTGTGTAACCTTTCCCGTATCTGCCTGGAGGTTGGGTATTCCCCCTCCTTGCCGGCAAAAGGAGAATCGTTAACCATGAAGGTCATTTTTACGGTTGGCTCTTCAATATTAATCAAAGGTAAAGCTTGCGGATCCAACGGATCAGTTATTGTTTCCCCAATCGTTACATCGGGTATCCCGGCGATGGCAACAATGTCACCGGCCGAAACTTCAGCGCTTTCAATTTTACCAAGTCCGGCAAAAGTCATAAGAGAAACTAATTTGCACTTTGTCTGCTCCCCCGCTCTGTTTATATGCATCACCTCCTGATTAGCTTTTACAACTCCGTTGTAAACTCTGCCGATAGCAATTCTTCCTTTAAAGTCGTCTCCAGCTATGGAAGTAACTAAAATTTGCAAAGGCTTTTTTGAATCTCCTATCGGCGAAGGTATGTGCTGGATAATTTCTTCGAATATCGGCAAAATATCCTCCATTTTGCTAATATTTGCCACTTTACCAGCTTTTCCCTCTCTTCCGGACGCGTAAATCACCGGAAAACTCAATGTTTGATCATGCCCGCCTAATTCTAAAAATAGTTCCATTGTTGCTTCTAAGGCATATTCGGGACGGGCTCCATCCTTATCAATTTTATTAATCACAACAATAATCTTGTGACCCATTTCCAACGCCTTTTTCAAAACAAATCTTGTTTGGGGCATTGGTCCTTCTTTTGCGTCAACCAAAAGCAGACAGCCGTCAGCCATATTCAAAACCCGTTCAACTTCTCCGCCAAAATCTGCATGGCCCGGAGTATCGATTATATTTATCTTAGTATCGTTATAGTAAACGGATGCGTTTTTAGAAAAAATGGTAATCCCCCGCTCTCTTTCTATCTCGTTACTGTCCATAATACAGTCCTGATTTGCCCGGTCTTTGCTCATTGCGGTTTTTGACTGACGCAAAAGAGCGTCCACCAAAGTGGTTTTTCCGTGGTCAACGTGGGCGATTATTGCGATGTTTCGTATTTTATTCATAACAAAACCTTATTATACACCAGAAATCTGTTTACGTCAAAAGAAAGAGCCCGATAGCATGATAGCCACCGGGCTTGGTTGTTTGTGTTCGAGGAAACGGTCAATTGACCGAAACCGAAGGGTTCGTGGTCGCTGGAGTTGCAACCGGCGGGTCAACCACCGTGATGCAAATATACAGTTTCCATTCCCTGGTTTCGGTGACCTTTTTTGAGAAAAGGTTCAAGACATCCAAGTCTCCGAGTACCGGAGGCTTGTGTGTTACCGTGACCTCCTTCTGCCGCGACAACCCCGATAAGGTGATTGTGCGGTTGCGCGGCAGCTGGACGGCGGTGTCAAGAGTACTCGTCGCGATGAGCGGAAGGCCGGTGCGAGTATAACTCACCACCGATGTACTGCTCGCCTGAACATTCAGGCGATGGCCGATTGTGGCCAAACTTCCGCTGATCGTAATCTTAACACCTTCTAAAACCGAAACTTCCTGGCGAAGCTTGCCGCCGGTCTCGCTTGAGACTGTGGCGGTGACGGGCATACTCACTTCCGTGCTTACGACCGTCGGCGAGCCGTTGACCACATTAATGTCGGCGGTGTTGAGAATCCGACACACGCCCTTTGTTTCCAGATAACTGAAGAAGGCTCCTACCGCCTGCGGCGAAATCTCGTTAACCGCCGCAGAAAAACTCGTTATGGGCAGGTGCGAAAGCCTTTGCTTCGAACCTGTCAGGGCAAGGCTCGGATCACCGTTGGCGACGCTTACTTCGCCCGAGCGCGATAAGATCTGACGTTCACCGCCGATACTTAGCGAAATCGACGGTGGAAGTCCATCAAGCAGAGCACCCCAATCCGTTCCGACACTGCTGTCATTGTTCTTGTCAATGGCGACAAGACGCAGTATGGCCGTAATCTGCGGAGGTGGCGAGTCAAACTCTTGTGCGTAATTGACCAGCCAGTCCACGTAGGTGGCGTCATCCTCGATCGTTATCGCGTTCAGAATCGGGTCAACGTAGAGAACACCAATGTTGGTTATCTCCACGCGTAAAGCCGCAGCGATTGACTCGGCCGACCGATACTTCGGAATGAACACCACATTTTTTGGGGTGTAGCAGAAAGCGCCGACGGTTCCCGAGTTGATCCGCTCAACGGTTTTCGCGATTGAACGTTGCATCTCGGGTGTCGCGGCTACGATGAGAAGAATGATTTCCTTACCGTTCCGAGTGAGCGGCGCCACCTCGGCACTCCCGCCACGCCCGTCTTTCGACAGGAGCTTATGGAACGCTTTGTACAGCGTGCTCTTACTTTCCACAGACACCCCGGTTACTTCGTAACTCTGCATCGTTAACTGACCGTCACTCGAGATGATGTTGTAATCACCCGGCTGACCGGCGATAACGACTTTGCCATCGCTGGCCACGGCGCCCGCAGGGGCGCTTGTCGATTGCTGAGCCATCGCCGAACCGACGATGGCGAAAGCAACAATGAAGGCCGATACGTAGTAAAAACATCCTCGCTTCATCTTACAGACTCCTATGTCAACGAACACACTATCGTGACTCCACGCGAAGTCAACAAATATATTATATCATACTATCAAAAGCACGTCAAGGGCAAACAAAACCCCGTAACAACGTTACGGGGTGAACTGATAGTTAGCTACTTTACCTCTTTGTTCTCTTCCTCCTTCTTGTTCTGCAACTGCATCTCAATGCGTCCGTTTCCAGCAATCAGCTTCTTCATTTGATCCCATTTGGAGAAGACAAGAATGACGACCAACGTTAAGAAGGAAAACACATACTGTTTGTATAGGAAAAACGCAACCGCGAAAAGTAGTAAAAGTATAGTAAAGAGTATTTTGTTTAATATGCTCATATATTTAACATTATTAATATCCTTTATTATACCACGCATACATGAAAAAATCCCTGTTAAGGGATTTTCTCATTACTTTCTACCAGCGACTTCCTCTGTCTCCACCGAATCCTCGGCTTCCGCCTCCTCGGTTGAAGCCTCCCCCAGTTCTTGGAGGTCTAGCTTCCAAAGGTTTTGCTTCGTTGACAGTGACGTTTCTTCCGTCGATGTCTTTGCCATTGAACATTTCAGTGGCTTTCTGAGCTTCTTCCTCAGTAGACATTTCAACAAATCCAAATCCTTTTGAGCGGCCGGTCATTTTGTCCATGATTATAGTCGCGGACTCAACGGTTCCAGCCTGAGAAAAAGTATCTTTCAAAGTAGCATCGGTAGTATTATATGATAATCCACCGACAAATAATTTCTTTGCCATATTTTTCCTTATATTATTTTATTAATTAGTAAGCCGACCGACTATCTAACTTCTCTTACGGCTTACATAGAATAATAAAATATGTAAGGAATGAGAACTCAATAGAAACTTACAATAATCATTGTATAGCACAACTAGTGAAAAGTCAAGAGCGCATCCACTCCGTAAATAAAACAACTAACCCAGTTGCGGGTTAGTTTGTATATGTTCGATTTTTATTATTTATTTGCTCCTAGAATAGTTGCTGTCGCATGTATCCGTTCATTTGCGACAGGAGTCGCGTTTCCTCTAGTCTTAATAGGAAGGACATGTTAATAGAATACTTTGAGAGCAATGCATCTGGTGAGCCATTTAGCCATCTATTTTAATGATGATTATGTTAATAAGCGAATGCTGACTTCGACCTTTCACTTATTACTACGTAGTCATCTCCCCTATTATTTCACCATGCTATCGAACCCCGCAACACTCTTGCCAGGAACAGATAATTTTAACATCAAATATTCCTTCGCCCGTTTGCTCCCCAATAAGTTTTAATTTGGCGCCTTCGTGAATGTATCGAAAATCAGAAGGGTCAAGTCCTTCTTCGTTCACGCGCCAAACATAACCATGGAAATCTCTCAATGTAAAACTGCCAGGCCCAATTATCTGGATCACTTCACCGCTCAAAAGACCTTTTTCAGGGAAAACCCAGATATCGTCTTTGTTATAGATAAGATTTTCGTAAAACGGTACATTTCGCGAAACTAGGTCGTCAATTTCAGAATCGAACCCAAAACAGAAAAGGCCAGTTCCAACTAAAATTGAGAGAAAAAGATTAAGAAGAATAATTTTATGCAACTCAAACCGATAGCCCCTCGGGGTTCTCCTAAGATTATAGTCGGCGCTTAGAATAAAAAATACAAAAAGGACAATCCATAGATATGGAATTGATATTAAAATATCCTTAAATAATCCCCTGCCAAAGTATTGGGAAATATCCCGATCGTAATCAAACAACATGAATAAAATCGTGGCAACTGAAAGAGCACCGAAAACGATGGAGAAAACAAACAAGGAAAAAGTGCTGTATCTTCCCATCAGGAAGTACCACCTCGGGCGAGGGTGAATCTTTTTCTCTTCGATATCTTGTATTACTTTTTCAGATATTTCCGACATGTGTTTAAAAATAATTGCTTTTTTTAATCTTTTCCTTTAATTGCCTCTTCGCCCGTAGAACTAACGTCCCAACCGTGCTCACGGGCTTTTTTAGTATATCCGATACCTCTTTATAGCTCTTGTCCTCGAGATATACCAAAGCAATAACCTCTCGATATTTACTATCTAAAGTATTAATAATCTCTCCAAGTTTTTCAGCAAGGTGTTGATTTTCAATATCAGCGAAAAACCCGGGATCGCTTTTAAAAATATCAATTAATATATTGCTATCCTCTGAATTGACAACCTGAGGCCGCGATTTTAGCTTTCGCAGATGGCCGATTGTTTCGTTATGGGCAATCCGGTAAATCCAGGAGGAAAAACTAAATGCGCCGTTGTAAGCATTCAAATTTCTATATACCTTTAAAAAAGTATCCTGCAGAATATCTTGAGCGTCGTCTCCGCCAACGCCCGAAAACCTTGTAATATATTTTAATAATTTCTTCTCATATCTTTGCATCAGGTATCCATATCTTTCCTTCTCTTTCAAGGACAGGGCGACTAATTCCTTATCGTCCATATTCATTATATTGAAATCATCTGGTTGCATGCAGACAATAAAAGGAATTAATATTTAACAGTAGAGCCCAAAAGGCCTCATTATTCGCGAGACCTTTGGCGTATACCACAAGTATACACATTTAATACGTAGGCCAGCGCCATTATATTTCAATCTTATAAATATGACTTTCCGTAAATAATTTATTGTTTAAAATCGCATATATCTTTAAAATCGCAAAATGCGCATTGCCAGCCCGGAGTTGGCTTAAAATCACTTGTTTTTATCTCGTCCATCTGGCGCAGTATCTTTTCCTTAAGTTTTTCCTTCTCTTTATCTCCGCCAAGAAACGACATCTTTGTTCCTTTGTCTAAATAGTAATACGTAAGCTCCGTAGGTTCTAATTTGAATACCTCTTCAACTGCGATTTGGTAAATCAACAACTGCTCCTTATCACTCGCGTCAAGCCTTTCTTTTGCATTTCCGGTCTTGTAATCTAAAATTGTAATTCCTTTCTCGGTTTGATCGATTCGGTCAATAATTCCATAAACCGTCTGATCCCCTATTTTCAGATTAAATGGGATTTCAAGGGCAATTGTGTTGTTGACTGTTAAAATCTTCGGCGGATTCTTTTTAAACTCGTTATAGAAATCCTTAATAATTCTAAGCCCGAGCGCATAATATTCATCTTTCTGGCTTTTGTTATCATACCACTCCCCGATCCAGTTTTTTTCATAGAGCTCTTTTAGCAAATCTAATCCCAGAGCGCCGGATCCTTTTTCTTTAAAACCGAAGAGATCTTCCTGTTTAATTTTCTCGCCCTCAACAGCTTGTTTCAAAAATTCATATAGCGTCGCATGGATTGTTTTTCCAAAAGAAAAAACAGATTTTCCTCTTATAGGTACTTTTAGAATAAAATTAAACTTATACTGCAAAGGACACTTTTCAAATGCCGTGAGCTGGGAAAAGGAAAAGTGTTTTGGCAGATATTCATTTTCTTTTTTGCTTTCTCTTTTTTCCAGGATACTTCTCGGTTCGAATAATTCTCCTTTGGTTTTTTGGATTCTCACGTCCGCTTCATCCTCATATCCCATTTCAATTAAAAACCTGGACAATTTTTTCTTCCGCATTCCTCCGTAATCCTGAGCTGAAGAAAAATACAGCTCTTTTTTCGCCCGGGTCATAGCGACATAACAAAGCCGTCTTTCTTCCTGTAAGTGAACGTCGCCGGTCGGCTTAATGTCTTTTAGTAAATCCGGCGGAAGATCGATTAATTCGCCGCGCGCGATTGTCGGGAATCTTTTATCCACCATATTCGCAAGGAAAACATATTTAAATTCTAAACCTTTTGCCCCGTGGATTGTCATTACCTTTACCATATCCGGTCCTTGCTCGGGATCAAACTCGAGCTTTCCCTGTTCGCCAGATTCAATCTCCAAAATTATTTCCTCGACAAAGTTTCTCAAGGTCGGTTCTATCGTGCTTTCTTCAAAGGATTTAACGCGCTTGTAGAATTGGTTGAGCAAACTGATCTGTTCTTCATCTTCTTTATCAGTTAGATACTTCAGATAACCGGAATCCTGTAAAAACGCAGCTAACAGTTCAATCACTGATTTTTCCCTGGCCATGAGGCTATGTTTCTTTATCAGGCTGATGATAAAAGATATTTTATCTTGGGCTTTTGCGGAAATTCCCGGGACTAAGGAAAGTTCTCCGATTGCTTCATAGAGCGAAATTGTTCTTTTGTGGCTGTACTGCGTAAGTTTTGCGATATCGTCATAGGAAATATTCAAAAACGGCAGATTCAAAATCCGGTAAACCGCGGAGCTTTCGTGATAGTTGTCCAAAAGTTTAAAATATGAAACGATATCCAGAATACAGGGCTTGGAATAAAGCCCGCGGGAAGCTAAAAACTGATAAGGAATTTGTTCTCTTTCTAACGCCTTGATAAACGGGATGGCAGCATCATTGGCCCGGACCAATATTGCGAAGTCGCTAAAGTTCGCATTTTTATCTTTTTTAAAAATCTCTTTTATCTTCTTAACTATTTGGGAAACCTCCTGGTCTAAGGAATTGGCACGTATGTGTTCGATTATCCCGTCTCCTCCGAGCTCGGATACCAACTTTTTGTCAATTTTATTCACGTATTCAAGCCGATCCGGATCGTTGGCTTTGATAAATTTGTACGCCAGGTCCAATATATTCTGGCTTGACCTATAATTCTTAACTAATGATATCTGTTTTGCGTCGGCAAAGTCCTTTTTGAACTGAATAATGTTCGAAAAAGATGCCCCCCGCCACCTGTAGATCGCCTGGTCGTCATCCGCACAAACAGTAACATTATTCTTCGGTTCAGCCAGAATTTTAATCAGTTCATATTGGGCCCAATTCGTATCCTGGAACTCGTCAACTAGAATATGTTTAAACTTCGCCCGATACTTTTTAAGAATCAAAGGCCTCTCCTGGAAAAGCTTCAGACAATAGTTTATCAAATCTCCGAAATCCAAGGAACTGTTTTCCAGCAGTAATTTTTGATACACATGATAAGCATTGGCGATTTCTTTAATCCTTTCAACCTCTTCTTCCTCGGGCGAATCGTCTCGGGTTTTAAGTTTATCGGCATATTCTAAATAGTCTTTCGGATAGATCGCCTGATCCTTGCAATGCGAGAAATGCGAAATTAATGCTTGCAAAAACTTTGTCGGATTTCCTAGCGGACGGTAATAATCAAGCTCCAGCTTATCAATATTCTGCCGCATTAGCAGCCAACTGGCGGTTTGGTTCAAAACCTTAAAGTCGGCAGGCAGGCCGATATCTAAGGCGTGGTCCCTTAAAATCCTTTCGCAAAACGCATGAAAAGTTGAAACCCATAAGTCAACGTATCCATAAGGCAGGAGGCTATCAACACGCTCTTCCAATTCACCCGCTGCTTTATCTGTAAAAGTAACCGCCAGTATTTCCTCAGGCGTTGCCTCACCTTTTTCGATCAAATATGCAATCCTTTGCGTTATTACGGTAGTTTTTCCCGTTCCTGCTCCAGCCACAATCAAAAGAGGCCCATTTTTATGGGCTACAGCTTTCTTTTGCTCTTCATTTAGTTTTGTCAGGTCTAGGGCCATTATTGCTAAAAAATAGCCCTAAGCTCTGCAGCTGCAGAAACAAAAGGGCGATTTTTTAAATAACTTATTATATATCAATCTTGTCGGCGTATTTTCCGATTAAGGGCAACGGAACCTCTTTTCCTTGCGAAACATTCACAATTCCAATAATCATTAAAATCAATCCGCAGAAGGAAATCACCTGCGAAAGGCCCCACCCAGGCCCGGGTATAAACCCGAGTATCCAGGAAACGATGAATATGAAAAATACCAATGCCCCTTGTCGAACGTGGTATTTAACAAACGGATCATTTTTAGAATCAGTTAGCAAGGGTATAAAAAAGATAACGTACGCTAAAATTGCCATTACATTAACCTTTTTTGCAACTGCCGGCTGTTCTTTTTTCGGTTCGGGTGGTGTTTGGCCGCCGGTTGTCTGATTTGGCGTATTTTCTTCCATAAATTTTCTTAATTATTAATTAACCTCCTTGTTGAAACGAAACGCATTTTTCTCCGTCAAAGCATCGGTCTTGCCCACAATCGCAGGTTTTGACCTCGTGACTATTCTCCAGCGAGCAGCCGCAGGCGCCGATAGCGCAGCTGCTTGGAAAATCAGTAGCGGATGCGCAGCAGAATCCAGATACTATGGTGCCTCCAGAATTTGTACAGCCATTTTCCTTTTTCTTTTTCCCGCCGATGATGTAGTCGCCCTTTGCTTTTATTTCCTCAATTTTACTTAAAAGGTCCTCGCTATAGTTCCCTTTTGCTTTTATTTCCTCTATCTTCGTCACTGCTCGATTCAATTGGGCATTATATTTGTCTAAAACTCTTTGAGCAATTGTCGCTTTCCCTTTTTCGAGCATTTTCTCATATTCAGCCAGCCGAACATCAGCTAAATGCATAAACTGCTTAGCTTTGTTCTCCGCTCCGAAGGTAAAAAACGTTTGTATCGACTCCTTCCACGTTTTTAAAAAATAGAAAGAGCTGTCCGGGGTCATTCCCGCCGCAGTCGTGCCGCTGGTTTGAGCATAAACAACGCCGGTGCTTGCTAAAACTGACACGACCAACACGATTGAAAGTATTTTATTCATAAATTTACGGACTAATTACTTATTAACTGATTATACACCAAAAAACACCGTCAAGGTAACTAGGCAATGATTGTTCCGTCAAATTTTTCTCCTGTTATGGATTTTTCAACCTCCACCAAATCAGTTCCTTTAACAAAATACAAAATTAGCTTAAGTTTTTGAGCAATTTTACTAGCGACTGGATCAAACGGCAGATTAGCCCCGGGAGACCATTTCTCCCCCACGATTTTACGGAAACTAGCCCAATCAGTCTGCTTAATCTTTTTTGCGTCCTTAAAATCTAAGGGGTTTTTGTCAAAGACATATGCAATATTCGACAAGTTAATAACTTTTCTTACGCCGTATAGTTCAGCTAATTTTACCGCGTCGTAATCTGTCGAAAACCCCGGTTTCCATCCGCCGGCAATAAGAATAGGCTTTTTCCAGGTCGTTTTCTTAGTCGGGTCATTCACTATATCCAGATGCGCCCGTTCTTTAAATAGTCCCCTTAATAGGCTGGCGTTAAGCCAAGTCGCATATATTCCTATCCAATCAATTCCAGCCGGGGTTAAATTACTCAATTCTCGCGCTATTTTTTGATACGAGCGTGCAGTTTGGCCGCCCCCGCAGACGATAATAAACTTATAGCCTTTTTTTGTTAATTTTAATATTAATTCCTTGAAGGACTTCAAAAATCTTACGTCAAAACCTGTTTTCGGGATAATAATCGAGCCGCCAAGAGATATAACAATAATTTCTTTTTTCATTAATATATCCTATCACGTTTCGTATCCAAACAAAAACCCCTTGGCTTGGCCGTGGGGCATTACGAATGCATAATCTATCGACAGCGAGCTTTCGCTCTTGGTAGCGAAGAAATGCGTCTCTGTAGTCCGCCGGTACGCTGATAATTGTCGAATAGTTGGTTAAATGTGGGATCGTGAACCCCGTAGTAACACTGCGTGCCGTAGCGATTCAGGCCGCTGAAGATATCATTGAGTATTTCGTTAATTGATCCGGTACAGATTTCCACGTCCGCTACAACGCTTTGTGTACCAATCTCAAGGATTACGTGAAGAGTCAACATGCGACCCCCTTTCGGACCGAGAGCGGGCCATTCGAATCATGTCTGGACCCGTCGGGAAAATCGTTCGATGCATCTGCACATAGCGCCGGTCTTTACGTAGTTATCAACCAGTTGGTCGATTGTCGGCTCATGAGTCGCAAAGGCACATTGGGCCCCGTAACGATTCAGTGGACTGAAGATTTCCTTAGCTATTTGACAGATCGCTTCACCAAGAAAGATTTGTACTTTTGTTGCTGCGCTTCCTGAATACTTTGCCGCGTCAATCATTATCATCAGAGTCTCCTTCTTTTTCGAGTGTTACGCTGCGGGGCGATCCCAACTCCTCCTCTGGAGCTATCTCGTCTAAGCGGAAGAAACGCTTTGCGTTATACGCTGCAACCCATTGCTCCGGAACAATAATTCGGATTATATAAATGCATAAAACGATTACAATCTCAATGGCCGTTACTCGGCAGATAAGAGTAACATCGAGCTGGAGAATAGCGATCACTTCGGCGACCATAAACAGACTAAAAAGTACCCATAGAAGAAATTTCGCAATTTTGGAATACTCAACAATAAACATCTTTATCATCTGCAACCTCCTTGTTCGACGCACCGTCGTTCCTTTGTAAATGAACTGCACTCCTTGATCAGGAATACGCCCAATCAACTATATGCTATCACGAAACTACTAACTGTCAATTTCATCGTCTAGGGCTAACTGGCCGCAGGCGCCTTTGATATTTTCACCGAAACGATACCTTTGAGTTACAGCCACACGTTCCTGCTCAAGAATCTTCTTGAACATTTTGATTTGCGCAGGAACAGAAGGTTTGAACATACCCGTCTCGTTGTATGTGATAAGATTAACAAAATACAACGGGTTTCTCGCTAACTTCGCGAGGGCGTGTGCGTGTTTTTCGGAATCATTCACACCTTTAATCATTATGTATTCCAGCATTACGCGTCGTTTAGTTTTTTTAACGTAGCTACTGACAGATTTTAAAACATCCTCAATAGGATATTTATTATTAATCCCCATTAGTTTAGACCGGAGTTGGTTGTCGGGAGCATGCAAAGAAATCGCTAAATTAATCTGCAGTTTCTCTTTGCTTAACTTTTCAATACCTTCGACGACACCAACTGTTGAAATTGAAAAATGACGGGCGCCTAGGTTATAGCAATCCTTGGCATTTAATATCATTATCGCGCCAATAACATTATCGTAATTCAAAAAGGGCTCGCCCATTCCCATAAAAACAATATTTGTTACTCGCTCCCCTGCCTTTTTTAAATAACGGGCGAAAAATAAAACCTGTTCTACTATCTCCCACACCTGGAGATTCCTTTTAAATCCTAGCTTTCCGGTGGCGCAAAAAGAACAGCTCAAAGCGCAACCAACCTGAGAAGAAACACAGACAGTGTTCCGATGGTCAGCATGCTTCATCAAAACTGCCTCTATTTTCAATCCGTCGTCCAACGTAATTAAAGCTTTTACGGTTTTTTGGTCTTGCGCGGTAAACTTCTTGGCAGATATTGCAATCGGACATTCTTTATCTAGCTTCTCTCTAAGATCTAACGGAAAAACCGTTGCTTCCTTCCAGCTATTTATTAAATCCTGAAAAAGGCCCTTTTGGGCCTGTTTCAAGCGATAAGAAGGTTCGTTATTAAATATTTCCTGGAAATGCTTTAAATCCATTATTATTCACCGTAACCTACCCCTCCGTTATTGTTGAGGAAATCTCGAGTCGATACCCCAACATTACCGGTCTGCGGCAATCCGTTGGCAGTTTGGTAGGCCAACACAGCAGCCCTGGTTAAACTGCCATAGCGCCCGCTAATATTGCCGCTATAGTAACCTTCTTGGGTCAATAACTCCTGAAGGGCGATAACGTCATCCCCCGTTGAACCGAGAGTCAGGAATCTTGTGAATTGATATCCTGAATAATCGTCGTAGATGTTGTAGACACCCACTTTAACGGAGATTGGTCCGCAAACGCTAGAAGAGCTGCACACAACAATCACGGCAGCTCCCTGCTGTGACCCGGTGAGAACCAAAGAATTTCCGCTAATATACGCCTGAACAGCACTGGAATTAGAATTGTATGCAATGGTATATACACCGTAGTTATAAGGATAGTTGTTATTAAGTATATATATCGGATAATCGCCGGAAATTGAAACAGTAGTGCTCTGCCCAAGCGGCAAAGTTGGGTTAGCCGGGCTAAAAGTTAAAAAAGATGTTCGCGGCGTAACTATATTATTCGTCACTGTAACATAGGCTGTGACGCACTGCCCCCCGGTTTGGCATACAGAAAAACTGGTGCTGCCGTAGTTAACACCATAAATTACTAAACTGCTTCCGCTTATTGAAACGGTAGCAACGCTTGGGTTAATGTTGCCAGAAAAATAGTAGTTGCCGGTGCCGTATATGGAAACACTGGCACTCTGGCCGGTCGTCAATGAAATGTTAGTTTGGCTCAACGATAAATTCCCTCCGCTGTAGCCGACTGTGACTGTCAGAGAGCCGCAAGCATTGACCGAAGAGCAAACAGTAATCACCGATGTGCCATTCATTATTCCGGACAAAGTCAAGGTACTGCCCGACAAACTAGTCTGAACAATATTGGAATTGGAATTAGTTGATACGTAATAACTGCCTTGGCCCCCAGAAACATATACAGTTGTGCTCTGCCCGACGTTAACAGTCGGATTAGTCGGCGAGAAATAAATTGTGTTTAACCCGGTAGCATATGGCCATACAACAGCATAAGAAGTCTGGTTGTTAACCACTACATGAACGGAACTGCCGGCGGTAATGCCTAAGGAGCTGGTGCTGATTGTAGTTGTCAAATACCCCCCTGAATTGGTCGTGCCGATAAAGCTGGTTTGAGTGCCATAACCAGTTTTAGGATAGTAAAGAATAACGCTGGAGTTAGAATCCCCGGTCACGGTGACTTGGACCATGTCGCCATTTCCCGAATTCGAAAGGGATAGAACTGGCGTCATTGCGTACGCGACAGATGCGTAGGAAAAAACTAAAACAGCAGATATGAGGCCTAATGTGTATTTATTCATATTATTGTATTTAATAGTATATTTTCACATTAATCCTAATACAGTGTTTGTCAACTAAGTATTAAATTTCAAATGCCTGACCAAGCGTAGGAATATTAACCAATAAAGACGGATGAAACTGGCTAACCAAACCCCGGAAAACCTGGGCTTGAGGCAATTCGGTGTGCACTAAGAACAGTTTTTTAAGCCCTTTTATTCTATTAATGTAGTTTGAAAGATCTTTTTGATCAGCATGGGCGCTTAATTCCTCCAGTGTAATTACCTTCGCCTTAACTTTATACTTTTCTCCAAAAATCTTAATTGGCGTAATCCCATCCTGGATCCTCCGGCCAAGCGTATTCTCAGCTTGATAGCCGGTTATTAAAACAATGTTGTTTGGGTTAGAAATGTTGTTTTTCAAATGGTGTAGAACTCTTCCTCCCTCGGCCATACCCGAGCCGGCGATTACGATAAAGGGACCAGGCACGTTATTTAATTCCTTTGATTCCTCGGTAGAACGCGTATAGATTATGTTTTTGGCGTCAAATGGCGACTCGTTTCGGCTTCCGAAGTCTTTCCAGAATTCTTCATCGAAATATTCAGTGTTCTCCTTAAAAACCTGGGTAATTTTATCTGCCAAAGGGCTATCAATATATATTGGAATGGACGCAATTGTTTTTTCGTCTATAAGTTTATGAAGAATATACACAAGCTCTTGCGTACGCTCCAGCGAAAAAGCCGGAATAATCACCTTGCTCTTTTTATTAATCGCTTCTGCTATAATCTCGCCGAGATTTCCCGTTAAATCCGCCATCGGCCTATGGAGCCTGGCTCCATAGGTACATTCGAGTATCAATGTTTGCATGTCTTCCTTAATCTCCTCCGGCGGACGCAAGATAGGCAGGTATTCCCGTCCCAGATCTCCCGAGAAAGCTAATGTTTTTGTGATTCCGTCTTCTTTTATCTCCAATAATGTTATTGCTGAACCTAAAACGTGTCCTGCTTCGTAAAATTTGAAGCGGATATTTTCGTTTAACTGGGTCCATTGATTGCTTAAGTTAAAATACGGAACCTCCTCAAAGTGACTGATAGTCTCTGCCACATCCTCTTTGGTGTAAATAGGAGAAATCGGTTCATCGCGCTTTTTTAGGTGTTTGTTAACATATATCGCATCGTTCTCCTGAAGCTGGGCGCAATCCTCCATAATATATTTTGCAATTCCTGCAGTGGCCCCGGTGCAATAGATTTTTCTTTCAAATCCGTTCTTGATTAAAATCGGCAACGTACCGCAATGGTCCAGGTGCGCATGCGAAAGTATGACCGCATTTATGGTGCTGCTTTCAAAAGGAAGGTTTTTATTTAGTTCATTCGAAACTTTTCTTTTGCCTTGGTAGAGACCGCAATCCAAAAGAAGACTGTACCCCTGTGACTGAATCAGGTGTTTTGAGCCGGTTACGTTTTGCGCTGCACCGAAGAAAGTAATTTTCATAATATATGTCGATTTTACTAAATTTACTAATATCCTTTAGTCATTTCGATATCACCCTGTATTTCTTCTGCAATTGCCATCGCGCCGTCGGCATACCATGTATATGGCGCATTTGGAGACCCGGAAAAATATATCATCGCCGCATTCCACTCGCCTTCATGCGTTTTTGCCTTCGCCCCTGAATCGGATAAGTATAATCCCGCGGCGAGAAAAGCATCCGGAATATTCCAAGGATCAGCCGCTTTCCCGGTAATCTTCTCTATCTTATCTTTATACCGCATCCAAGTCGACGGGATAAAATCAGCAGGGCCCATCGCCCCGCCCCAACCGAAACTCATCGGACAGGTAACCAAGGTTTTGGAAGGATCCTTTCCCAACTCCTTTGTAATATCTAAAAAATCGTGTATATCGCGATCCGGCTTCATAACTTTAGCCAATTTTTTCCCATCACTAGCCCGAACGCCTTCTCCGGTTTTAAAATTAGTTAAATAGCACAAATCGAACTTCTCCAATTTCAATTCTTCTTGGAAAATGGACAATAAAAAAGCTGGACGTATAACAGCTATTTCTTCGACCCATTTGGCGGTCTCTAGCGCTCGGCCGAATGTAAGAGTTTGTGGCTCCCCTATTAATTCAAACTTTCTAGAGTAAATCTCCGCAATTTTCTGGGAAATATCCTTTGCAGATTGAATTATCTTAAACTCGTTCTTCAAATCTAAAATCCGATTATATGATTCTCCGATCCTCGCTTCAGTAATTTTACCTCCCTTTACGGCATTGAATATTATATCCCTCACTTTATACGCCATCTCGCCATCATAACCGCTAGAACTATTGTTTAAAACGCTTATTACATCCACTCCCGCGTTGATGGACAGAATAATCGCCTCATCAAGCGGATAGTTATTGCTTATTGCAGCCATTTGCATGTCGTCAGAGATTATGACTCCATCAAACCCAATTTGACCTCTCAGAATGTCCTGTAAAAAATATTTTGACAAAGTAGCGGGATAATCCTTGTCAATATTCGCGTTTGTTATGTGCGCGGTCATCACTGCTTTAAGCAGCCCCTCTTCATTAAGCGTTTGGAAAGGAATCAATTCCTCCGCCCGGTATGTATTTGTTACGTCAGTGAATCCCTTGTGGCTATCCCCCGCTGCACTCCCGTGACCGGGGAAATGTTTTTCGACTGTAATAATATTATCTTCCAGATGATTCTGTATGAATATTCTTGCTTGATTGATAACTTCCTCCGGATCGGAAGAAAATGAACGGCCTAAAGCTCCGATGGCCGGGCTTTCAGGATTGATATTTACATCAACCACCGGTGCTAGATTCATGTTAAACCCCAATCCTTTCAACTCTCCTGCTAACTCCGTGGATTCTCTATACACTGTCTGCAGGGTTTTATCCTCGCCCATTTTTTCTGCCGAGACTATAGGCAAAAACCCATATTTCGCTTTTAGGCGATTTACACTTCCTCCCTCGGCATCTACAGCCACAAACAACGGAGTGACTGAATATTTTTGGATACTAGCGATTAATCCTTTTGTCTGCTGATAATTCACGATATTTCTCGGGAAGGAGTTGGATGGGACGTCAAGGTCGAAAAGAACCACGCCCCCAATTTTAACTTCTTTGATTATCTTCGAAATTTCCGAATCTTCGGCGGCTTCTGTGCCGCGGAAACCTATCATAATCATTTGTCCGATTTCCTCTTTCAGCTGCTCGTCCGTGAGCCTCACGTCTTGCGGCTCACGGGTATCTATCGGATCTATTCCTTTAGTTGGATTGGCGTAAAGAAAAAGAGCGACGATAAGAATGCCCAAAAGACCGATAATAATAAATGATATTAGCAATTTTTTCATACTAATCTAACTGGATTACGACTAGCCCCTTTTCTTTGATCACTTCCTCTTGTCCGAAATCATTAAGCTTAAAACGTAGTACGTATCCCGCCTTCTTCTCGATGCTTCTGCCCGTGTATTGTTTTGTTTTTGGATCCCACTCTTCAAGCAATAAAGTATCTCCTTCGTTAATATCGAAATCGGCGAGCCGCAACTCGAATTTCTTTTTGCCGGATGAAACGAGTTCAAAATACTCCGGCCATATTTTCTTTTTTATTATTGTCATGTTATAACTTCTTCTAACTCTTTAATATCGTGGACGAGGAAATCCGGATTTTCTGATTTTAAACCTCGCTCGGTACTGAAGCCCCACGTTACGGCAATTGTCTTAACTCTAGCGCGTTTACCGGCTATAATTTCGTGGTTGCTGTCCCCGATAAAAAAAGTTACCGCGGGTTCCATGCTATGAACGTTTATTAAATTCTTTATCGCCTCAGTTTTATCATGCGTATGAATCACAACGTCATCGAATATATTCTCCAGGCCGTATTCCTTCATCTCGGGCAATACAGTTTCCGGCAAATCAGAACTAATAACTGCGACATAATCCCCTCTCTTTTTTAACTTCTTAACGAGCTCGGGGATTCCTGGAAAAGCCGTTGATTTAGGACAATCCTCGTGCAATATTGCCTCCCGATAGGCAGTCTGTTCTTCCTCCAACGTCAGATTGGGCAGATATTTGTTATAGAAAAGCATATAGGGCTGCACCCAATTTTCTTTGAGCTCCTCAAGAGTGATTTCTTTTAAGCCAAACTTTTCGAACATTCGGTTAACTACCCACAAATGTGCAGCTGCTGCGTCTTTTATAACGCCGGACCAATCAAATATTATATTCATAGTTTACATCCACAGTTTACGTTTCTACTTTGAACAATTTTTTTGCCATTTCCTTTATCCAACCCTCTTTGTGCTGACCTTTATTGAATTCTGCCTGAGCGTCGAATTCCTGATGGTAGTTGTTTATTGAAAAATGGCACAAGGTGCGTAAATCTCGGACAATATCTGCCGGGAGAAATTTTCTTTCAAGGTTTACTGCAAATGCACTTGCGGATTTCTCCGCACGTATAATAGCTGCCTGTTCCTTCGCCACGGTCCCTTCTTGCCTGTTATGTTTCCCGCGAGCGAGGGTTCGTAATTTCGTCTCCCGAGAAGGCGTCTTTTCAGAAGATATATGTCCGAGCTCGTGGAGTAAAATATGTATTCCGAAAACTGTCCTCAAGTCGCCCTTAATGTGAAAAAACCCGATTTTCTCGTCCATGAAGCCGGCCGACGAAACTACGCACGCCTGCGGGTCTTCGTTCGGATCGAAATACATGTAGACGGAATTTTCTCCGAAGGTTTTCAAATCAAATCTGTCTTCACCGTTATCTAAAACAAAACCTTTAATGCGCCGGTAAAGACTTGCGTCTGGTTTATCGTCATACGCATCAGGATTTGAATACGCCCGGACATGGTCAGTTATTTTTTCATCCAAAAAAGAATCGTATTCTATGGTACAGACTGTTGGTTTTTCCTGCGTTTCATCCGTTGGCAGCTCAAAAGAAACGACGCCTTCTTCCTGCCAAGGCTTTTCAGTTAACGGAGTTGCAACTTCCGCACCAATTTCGGTAAAGTTCTTACAAAGAATATCTGATTCTTCTTCAGCAACCACGCGTGTCCGGTCTAAATATTCTTCTGCTCTTCTTCTTTCGCTGGAAAACATATTTTTTAATTGATTACTGTACTCTACCAAAAAACTGCCTCGATTAAAAGACAGTTTGCTGATTCTGCTGCTTCAGTTAGAAAGATACTTAACCCACAGTTTCTGGCGCTTGCCTATAGCTGCAGCAGACATTTTATTTAATTCAATCAGAGATTTTTTCGAGGACTTTCTGAAATCTTTATCAAGTTCCAAAGCCCGGGGATTCACGCAAAACGCCAGGTTATTTATGCCTACCAACTTCAGCCCTTCAAGCGACCTTATGCGAGATAAAGCTACGTAACCCATACCTTCTAAAAAGCACCGGGAAAGGTCAATCTCCGCCGAGTCCAGGTTCATTCCTTGAGACTTATGTACTGTAATTGCCCACGCGAGCCTCAAGGGTATTTGGGAAATGCCGGCCACGACTGAATTCTCTTCCTCAATCGTCCAATCAGCAGTTTTTACAGTTATTCTCTTGCCGTCACGAGTTTTGACAATCGGCAGGCCGTCGCCGACAAAGCCGACGATCTTTCCCTGCGTGCCGTTAACATAGCCGGCCTCAAAGTTGTTTTTAATAAACATAACTTGGGCATCCTTTTTTAAAACAAGCATTTCAGGAGCCAGGCAGCTTTTCTTTAATGCGGCTACGACTACCTCGTGCCCGCGTCCCGTCATTTGGTATGTATATTCTTTGCCCGATATTTTCGCTAACTCTGAATTGTTGATACTGTCCACGTCAACATTATGCGTATACAATTTTGTCGGCACATCCTGTAAGGGTTTTGCTTTCTTTTGCGCAGCAAACAGTATTGCCTTTGATTTATCTATTTCATTATCACGTATATGGTCGAGCAGCTTATGCAGCTTTTTATCCTTTGTCCTATACTGTTCAAGAAGGTAACAAATTTTCATATCCATTTTCTTCCAAATGTTAGACTCTACGACAAACTTTACCTCTCTCCCCTCTCTTTCAACTGGAGGCAATTGAAAAAAGTCACCCGAACATATGACCTGAATTCCGCCGAATGGCCGTGGGTTTCGCCGCACATATTGGCAAATCTTGTTTACCGCCTCGAACTGCGAAGCCTTTATCATAGATATCTCGTCAATGATCAAAACATTCGTGTTTTTTATTCGTTTGCGCAAATATCCCTTGTCGGCAATATATTTTACTTCGTCATCCCCGACTTCCTCTCTTATCCCCAATCCTGACCACGAATGTAAAGTTGTGCCGCCCATATGGGTAGCTGCGATACCCGTACTGGCGGTGATTGAAACTGCGATGTCCTTCTTCTTTAAGTACAAGATATATCGGTTTAATAAAAAAGTTTTACCGCTCCCTGGCGGGCCGGTAAGGAATACATTGTACCCCATTTTCATAGCGCTCAACGCTTCTTCCTGTGTCATATTAGATACAATTCCTGATTATATCCGCCGATGCCTACGAACTCCGCTTCGCCCCTTAAAATCTTTTCGTACGGCTGGCACGCAAAACAACCTTGTGTTCCTCTCGTGCACTCAAAACGACCTTTCTCCCGGGCTATTTTAATCATTTTTGCAGCCGACAAAACCCTTTCACGGGCGCTTTCAATATCGGGCAGCGCGATGCTTGTTGGAGCATCGGCATGATCTAAATACCAATACGCAACACCTGAAACCTTTCGTTTCTGCAGAGCGTTCAAAAGTAGAATATATATCGGCAACTGAAGCGAGTCTTGCCCTTCTTCGGTTTTCCCGGTTTTAAAATCGATAACCCGCACACTGTCGTCTGCATCAACGTATTCTAACCAATCAACCTTTCCATTTAATATTATGTTATCGGCTTCGGACAAAAGAAAGTTCGGCGGCATCCCGCTTTCGTCGGTCTTCAATTTTAGCGTTTTATTTAGCAGAGGCCCGGGATTTTTAACAACCCTTTCTACCATTTGCCGCGCGCGTTCCTTTGCATTATCTTCCTCTTCCTTTAGTCTGAATCCGCCGATCTTACCGGAGAACTTTTTCCAATTTTCCTCGAACGTATCCAATAAAGGTTTTTTAAACCTTTCGGCCACTTTGTACTTTGCCAAGCCTTCCAGAGTTTCGTGCACCGCCGAGCCTAACGATAAAGCCGGACTTACTAAATTTATCTTTCGATTTTCTTTATTCTTATACATATTATGCAGATAATAGGCTCGGGGACATTTCAAAAAATCGCCGATGGACGAGTGAGACACCCACACAGCTCCGTATTTATCTTTAGAAACTTTCTTCGCGTTATCTTTTTCCATATTATGCATGATAGCAAAAAATCGCCGAAATGGCGACTTTTTTTGCATGTATATCTTCAAATACAGCAGCTGATTGTATCAACCCCAAATATAATTAAAACTCCGGAATTCCGCTTGCATTACTTGGTTACGACGATATTGGTACTTGAAATATTTGCTGGAATGGAACCGTCGGTGGCATCAACTTTGATGGAGTGTGTCCCTCGGGTCACTCCCTGCACATTCCATGAATACGGACAGGTGTTGATATTAGAACAGACTTGCTTGGAGACATTATCAATGAAAATCTCGATTTTGCTGATTCCACTTTGATCAGCTGCGTCGGCAGAAACAATCACCGTGCCCTTACTGGGTAAAACGAAACCGTTGATCGGAGTGGTAATAGCAACAGCCGGAGGAGTCGTGTCAGCATAATATTTCTCAAAACAGTAAAGCCGATTGTAATTTGAGCAAGAAGGAAATTTGACTCCGTCCCAAGCGCCCAAGTTATCATTAGTGCCCGAAATTCCGATTAAAGGAGCGCTTTTATTGGACGTCCAGTTATAGCATCTGGCGTCAGAATAATTCATCGGCATATCCTGCCTCACGTTAAAACTGTTAGAACCTGTCCAAACATCGCTGCTGGGAACGGTAGAGCCATCTTCAGCTACGTTGATCGGGGCCGACACTGTTCGGTCCGCCAAATCGGCCCGATTGGTGGCCAGCAGGGTACCGTTCACGAGTTTGTAAGGCCGGTCGACAACCGCTTGAAACAATCTTTCCATCGGACCGGTAGAATTGTCACCCAGATACGCCATCCAATTGCCAGTTAGGCCTGCAGCTTGAGCCAACGCCTGGCAGGTGGCATCAGCTCCAGACACGCCGCCAAGATTCCCAGAATAAGAAGTACTCGAAACGAAAACTCGATAGGCGTTACAGTCACTCGGACACCATAAAAAGTCTTCTTTATTCTCGCAAATACTGTTGCCACAATCGATTACCTCATAATAGGACTTCTTGCTTACCAGCCGATTAGGATTGGCAATGTCGCTGACGAGCAAGGGAAGTACGAAACTACCGGCCGTTGCATTTTGAGACGCCGTGACATCTAGATCAATCGTTTGGCTTTCACCAGGATTCAAAGTCACCTGTTCGCTCGAAGCGGAATAGAGCCATCCACTTGGGATGGCTAGGGCAAGAGCAAAAATCGAGGAAGAGCATGAAGTAGTATCGTTGTTAGTGATATTTACCGAATATGTAAGCGTCTCACCTCGATTTCCGGTTTGTGAAGACGGAGTAAACGTCGCTAACGGATTAGCCCGGGCACAGCCGGGATTTATGTCGATACTAACGACGGCTTTTTTATCGGGGTCAGAGGGAGCAGAGACACTCATGGTGGTGATACTTATTCCTTTTGCGGAATCGGTAAAGGTGTTTCCGGCTGCCAGCGCGGAGTCAGAGAAACTAGCAGTAGCAGAAGTATTATCTATCAGCCGGGAAAAGCCAGAACTCGAGTAATCGGAAGCCAGCCGGACAGAAACGCCGTTAACCACCGGATCAGTTATGTTAAAATTATCGAAACCTAAAGGTTGACGATATTCTAAATAATAATAACTGGTGGCTAAGCCTTGCGAATCAATATCCTTGGGAATTCTTAAAGATTGCAGGCCTTCTGAACCTGATTCAAGCGGCCTCAAGGTGAATGTTCCATCTGCAGAGACAGTTTGTATATTATTCGAACCGAACCAATTGCCCGGTAACTGAGCCTTATGAAATCCGCTAAAATGTTTAGTCGCAGGATAGCCCATGATATCAAAAGGGTCACCATATTCGTTTGTCGTGCAAGTGTCACTGATGGGGACTCGGGCTCCCTGGCTATTAGTGCAATTGTATGTAGAAGCATGGTTAACGCCGAAAACATGCCCAAGTTCATGACCAACGGTGTAAAGTGAATAGGAGCCATTAATCCAGACCTGACTGCTTCCAATGCCGAAGGTCCAGCCGCTCCAACCGCTACAGGCCTCAACCCAGGGAAAAGCATAGATAACCGCGTCATAGTTGCTTTTTATAAAACCGTTAGCAGCTGCTTGAGTTTCGGCATTTTGCGCCCACGCCCGATTGGTGGATTCCAAACAGTTAACACCCTCTGGAAATGGCACCGTATACCAACCGAAAACGTCACCATCGCCGCGTATCGCGCTACTTAAAATTAATTTTTCGAAGGAAGCCTCGTTATAATACGCTTTGACCGATGTCGGATCAGTAAAAGTCTTCGCACGGATATTGTCGACGGTCCATGGCTGAGCGGTATTATCCTGGAAATTAAAGAGAATTACTGCCACTTTTTTAGTCGTTGGCCCGAAATCCATGGGGACAATTTTAGGATTTGGTTTGGAGACTATCTGGAGCCCATCTCTAGAAACACGAATTTTATTGCCCGTCTTTTTTCCAGTGACGGTAGCGACAGTTTTTTCAATAAACATTTCCTCGACTTCCTGCTCAAAATCAAGCGAATATTCCTGTCCGGCCAATTTAAGAGAAAAAAGGTTTTTACTTTTCTTTCCTTGGATATCGTCTAAGTGCCACTGGACCAATTCCCCGGTCAGGGAAACGTTTTCACCTGCCTTGCTAACGGCAGCGGTCTGCCAGAAACTGTTTTTTACACTCCGCAGCCACGAGCCAAAGGGTAAATCGAAGAAAAAAAGAGAAACCTGTGCCAGAACGAATAGAATGATTACTAATAAAGAAGCCAGAAATATATATTTTTTCATCTCTTATTATATCAATAATTTACAATACACATTACTTTATTATGTTCCCTATATAACAACTGTCAACCTTTCTTCATATGACGCAACCAAAAAATTGTTATCCAAAACGGAAATATGTCATCTCTTGTGTCCCCGTACAAGTTCTAATTTTTTACTTCTTCTCCATTTTTTTATCTCCGCTTCCCGGCCTCTGGCTGATTTCAAATCACTAAATTTCTCAGAATAAACTAGCTTTACTGGTCTTCGAATCTTTGTATAGTGAGCACCGCACTTTGCCTCGTTGTGCTGCTTTACCCTCTTTCCGATATCATTCGTACAGCCGACGTACAAAGATTTGTCCGCACATTCTAAAATATATGTGTAGTGTGCCATCAATTATTTAAAAGTTAAAAAACTAATTCTAATATGCCGTTGTGCGCGTTCGGTGGTACGGTTTATCATCTGGAAACTTCTCTTGTGTCGCAAGCCATAAATGATCATTAATTTCAAAGGACATAATATCTGGACTATGCTTTTTTACTTCTTCTTTAATAAATTCAACGGCCCAAATAGTGTTTGCTCTTATCTCAACTTCCTCTGGGGAATTATGGATAAGTTCAATTTTGCCGTCGATTTTTTCCGATAGAGACGGCTCGTATTCGAAAACACCTAACTTCCGTAAAACTTGCGGAAGTTTATAATCCGCACAGGCAGTTATCGTATCGACTTTATTTAGCATTCCGAACCCTTCACCATCAAAAATTTGAAAAACATCGGCCACGAAAAGTTGGGCACGCTTCTGGAAATAGACCTCTTTGCCTTTATACACGGCAGTGTCTTGAAAGGATGAAAAATTCTGCAGGATTAAATCTAAAAGTTTCGGGGCATCGTTATTCGCTTCATTGATAAGATTACGTACCCGGCCCCCATACTTATTTGCCATATTCTCCCCTATCTCATGTAAAATTTTCCACCGCTCTTTAAGTAACGGAATCTCAACATTTGCCTCCAATATTCTTTTAAATTCGTCCAAACTTATTTTAGAACAAAATTTGAAATCGAGCAGCTTAGTACCATTTTTTATCGCTTTGTCGAGAGCCACAATTAAACCCCAAGCGCCATCGTATTGCATATCTTTATAGTGAACTGTCCATTTCGGTTCACCCCAATAAGAAAAACTAAGGGAGTTAAAGATGAAAAGGAAATGCAATTTTTCATCTTCGGTAAGATTAGAAAAATCAAAAGGCGCTGCACTCAACCAGTGCTCGGCTTTCCCGTGATCGAACCCGGCTGAAAACTGAACCACTCTCTCTTTATTTATCTTTACAAAATCCGAGTTTTCGATTACGAACCTCGCTGAATCAAGAATTCTATTCATTTTCATTGTTAACCTTATTCAACCGCTTTCTTAAAAATGTCCACGAGTGCCTTGAAATCTTGTTCGTTCTCGCTTCCGGCGGCAATCCTTACGTCCTGTTCGGTAAGGTTCGCCAACCAGGTTTTAGGGTGCCCGAAACTTGCACCAACTCCGACCTTGTCGCCAGCTAGTTCTTTTACCCTACCGATAAACTCGGCTGCGTTAGGAACACGCAAGTAAAACAAAGTGACTAGTCCTTCGGGAGCAATTTGCTTGGCAAGTTCGTTTTGTTTATGCTCCGGTAAATTAGGATGCCCGACTTCAAGGACTTTATCAGATTTACTGAGAAGGGTCGCCAGTTCTAACGCATTCCTTGCGTGCCTCTTTACGGTGCTTGGCATTTTCTCCGTAATATCTTCTGGTATCTTTTCTTCGGCAGTGGGTTGTAAATAGGTTCCGATCTCCGTACGCTTTTCCTTTATCTTCTTTATCTTCTCAACATCGTTGGAATACGCTATTCCCATTGTGATTTTATCACCGCCTTCCTGATAATGTTTCGTTGCGCTTTCCACTACCACCATTTCAACATCCCGGCCCTCCAGATCTTTTAAAGGATTATGAATCACCGGAGAAACCAATGAATTGTCGATTATTAACGAAACTTTTTCCCGATTATTAGCAAGCAGCCATTTGACCATTCGCGCAGCAGCCCTGATAGATCCTTTGGTATCTAAATCAGTATCAGCCTCTATTCTCCTGACAGTGTCTCGGAAAACAAAAGGATTGTTGCCGGCCTTAAATTCCTTAACCTTATCGACAAGCTCTTTTTTAAACTCAGGATTTGCTGCCAAATCCTCGTATTTCTCCTCCCTGGCGAGATATTCATTGAGCAGATTATCCAGCGAAAAACTGTGTGCGTATTCTGCGTTCGCCTGTCTAGCGAGTTCGACTAATCTTTTTGTATCATTTACCTGCATTTCCTTGGCGTTGGCTACAGATTCTAAAATTATGAGCCTCGGTTTTTCGTCCTTAATCTTTTTCTCGATTTCCTCCATATCTCCGGAGTCAACGCTAACAGTTTTAACGCCCTTCGCTTTTAAACTAGCGAACACTTTCTTGGTTTGTGAATAAGTATCTTTACCACAAAGGACAACATCACCGGGCTTTAAATCTTCAGCCTCTATTGCGGTATGGATAGCCGCCATACCTGCATTAAATAATGCAGAATCAGGAGCTTCTAACATGTCGGCGAACTCTTTCTCGCGCTCTCTTAATTCCGGATACTCGTTCCGGGCATATATATCCGCCGACTTCCCTTCACGATATTTTTGTACTTCGTCTCCAAGTTCTTCAGGAGAATCAAATTCCCGTGTGATTTCTGGTTCGCGTGATTCAGGTGATCGCATAATATTTTATGTTATTTTTTAATTGGTTTTCCGAGAAAAAATGGTATGGTTCCGCCAAGAAAATCGAACTCCTTCGCTTGCTTCACAGGCAAGAGTATGAAATATTTTTCCAGATTTCTTTTAAACCCTTTGAGCGGTACAAAAAATCTGGACGTGCCGGGTGGAACTAGCTTAATCAATCTTTCGTACTCGTTTTTATCGAAAACTCCTTTGCGGTACAGGTTTCTCATTCTTTTGTTAATAATCGCATATTCAACTTTAGGTCTTTTCTTATCCCAAGTGGTAATATCGGTCGAATAAAACAAAAGGTTAACGTACAGGTCGGGGAACTTTATTATACCACTACGGTAGTCAGCGACATAACGAGCCGCGGATTTTTTAACATGTTCTGGAACATAGACCAAATCTCGTATTAACATACGACCATCCTTTTTTAAGAGCTGGCAACAATTTCCAGCTAGTCGCCCCCAATATTCAGATCTGACATTAGCAAAACAAGCGTCTCCTATTATCATGTCGAAACTGTCCTTTTTGAGTACTTTGTCCATTTCAAGCCAATCCGCGATTATCTTCGTCTCGTTCGGACTATCTTGGTATGCCATCAAATTGCTCATTGCTTTAATCTGACCAGGGAATAAATCAACGACCACAACTTTACTCTTTGTTTTTAACGCAAAGTCACGAAGTTCCGGGGTCGCTCCCATCACTAGGCACGAAGGGTTTTTCTTTTTGCCGAGAATTTTAGTGATATATTCCTCGTATATATCTAAAATCTCCTTTGAGATAGAAGGTGTTCCGGGATGTTCTGCTCTATTTTTTTGGCGTTCGACTAACTTTCCCCAATCTTGATGCCTCATATGTTTCTCGTAGTATATAATTATACGTCTTTCCTCGGGGTCCCTAAATATGACTCTAAGTAAGAGCAATATTCATATTCCCTGCATTGCTTTATTTCCTTTAAGGAAAAATACTTTTTCAGTAATCTAACGAGGTCTTTTTTTGTAAAGATGGAAACTGGTTTATCTTTTTCCCCCAACACATCTTTCCACCATTCGCAAAATTTTTTAATATCTGAATCATCAGCCGCCATTTTTTCTAATCTTTCATAGATAGCGATATGTCCGACTACGGATGGAGATTTTTTGTAGGCGTTCCAATCGCTATTGTATTTCAGGAAATTAAAAAATTCAATCTCTGAAATTTTCTTGTTTTTATAGCTCCTTAATAGTTTTTCCCAACCATTTCCGATTATGACGGGCTTTTTATTGCGCACAAGGCAGCATGTTAAAAAAACGCCATTCGGCTTTAGAATTCTCTGGATTTTTCCTAATAATGCGTTTAAATCTTTTACATTCAAAATCTGTTCTAAAGCAATATGGCCGACAACAACATCAAAACTATTTTGAGGAAGATTAACTTTCAGCCAATTACCGACTATTTTTTTATTTTTAGAACTTTTCCCATATTTCATCAACCCATCCATATTCATCAACATATTGGCGTTTACATCGCAGGCAAAAGATTGAAACCCGTTCTTTATTAATAAATCTCTCAATTCGGGAGTTGAACCTAAAATCAAACCCTTGGGGTTTTTCGTCCTTTTCTCTATTTTTACTAAAACGTCTTCCCAAATCGAGAGTAAATCTTTGCACGGCCTCGATGGAGGTACAATTTTAAACCATGTGTTTTTTAAAACCTTCCATGATTTTCTCACTTCAGAATATTTCTGTGACTTTTTTGTTTGCATGAGATTTCAAAATTTACTCAACTGCCCGTTTAATCCACTCTTTAGCGTTTTTACGCAGTACCTTATTCACGTCCTCGTCCTTAATGTTGAAATCCTCTGACAACGTATCGGCAAGAATCTTAAAGCCCTCGGGGTTTCGAATCTCATTTAAAAACGCCGGAGGTACGCCTCCGAAATCAGTTCCTATGGCAACCGCTTCGATTCCGCCCTTTAATTGGGCTATCTCGTTTATCCTTTCAGCAACTTTCCGGGTCGATGAAAAAAATGGTTTCGTCACCCCTAAACCGATGATGCCTCCAATTTTAACTATCTGCGAAATCTCCTCGTCCTTCAGAGCTCTCTCCCCCATTTTCCCTTTCCAGCTGTCCATAACATCTTCTTCGGCGCAACCATGTGAATATGAAACCAAATGACCCTTCCCTCCGTCTTTCGCTAAACTAATCACGTCCTGCCGGGTTTTGTAGTTAGAATGGGCCAAATCAATTACCAGTCCATGATCCAACATATACAGAGCCGATGTGCGTCCGAGCTCTGTCAATCCCCCCTCGTCTGCCAAGGGCGTGGGTTTGTTGTATTGAAAACCAAAAAACTTTACACCATGATCCGCTAATTTCTCTACATCAGTTAGAGAATGGATAAGATGAGCGCCTGCTTCAAGTCCAAGGACAAGATTGCCGCTTTCTTTGAAATCCGCTGCTCTTTTCACTATATGCACCCCGCATCTTTCTCCCATATCCTTATACCGATCAATCAGTTTTAACATTTTATCCCACCTCGTGGCATTTTCTGGATTTTCTGGATTTGGAAACATATATTGATCAAAAACACTGGCCACGACAACGTCATACCTGGCTTTGATTGCTCCTGCCATCAGCTCAGTATAATCTTCCCATGTAAAATCCTTTATATCCTTGCTGAAGGTTTTTTCAGCTGTCTTAAGATCAACACCGAACTGCTCCAGCCTGGTCAGCACAGATTTATCCTTAGGGTCAAACCGGTTTGGGTAGTCGCTGTACTCTCCAAGGTGTTCCGTGGCTTTCGGCACCAAGGGGTCGTCGTGAAGAGAAGATATTTTCTCCGGTTCCTCTTCTGCGTGAGATGATAATTTTTCTGGACTCATATTTATTATTTTACCCAATTAAATCCTTGATACAAATCGTTTTCACTATATTCTAGTTCCTGCCTTTCTGCGGCAGGAGTTAGTCGGTAATAGGAAATGGGCGTGAAGGGATACAGCAAGTACTTAAACTTAACCTGTCCGAGCTTTTCCAAATATTCTTTGCTGAACCTATGGCTCATTGCGATGTCAAAACCGAACTCTTTCTTAATATTCCCTTCTTTGTCTTTGGTAAATGCCACATCTCCGCAGTTAAAATTTAAAACACTGGCTTGTTTTACTAATTCATATTCCTCCGGATCTTCGTTTATCAAAACCCTCAACCAAGCATCGTGCAGTTTTCCGGTATACTCAGTTTGTCCCGGTCCGCCCATAGTTTTAGCCCCGAGGTAGAAAGCAACGAAGGAAAACTTTGTAAATATTGATGGAATAATTATACCATCTCTCAGGGCGGCGGTAACGTCCTCGGGAGTCAAATTAATATCCCTGACTTTCCCATCAGGATTTACCAGCTTCTCCCCCCTTAATTCCATGCGGAATTCCTTGCCTTCGTCCTCGACAAAACCCCAAAAGAAATGAGTGCCGGTATTAGGTCCTAAATAGTTCCAGGCGCCATATATACCGTCGAATTCCTTCAGCACTATATCCCTAAACCTTTTATCAAAAAGAAGCTTCCAGATTATATTCTCTTTATCATCTAACAAAAACTGCGAAAGGTATTTTATCAATATCTCATCATGCTCCAGAGTTATACAACGCCGAATTTGATCGCGGATTTGAGGATCGAAAAACTCCTGCCAAAGATAATAGTTTATCTTCACAATCTGATCTGACAAACGGTTGCAGGTCGAAAAATCCACGTTGTCTATAATCCCTTGTAGTTTTTGGATAAAGGCGACTTCCTCCTCCGTATATGTATTGCCGCTTTTCTTAAGCCAATCAATCAGGTCAAATTTATACAGCGGATAACGGGACACGAGCTTGTTTTTCGCTGATTTGGGATACAAATTCAGGTGCTTGCCGGCAAAAGTAACGCCTCGCTTGTGCAAAGGATCGTGAAAGGGTATGTTGCCGCAATCCAAAACATAATAGTCGCCGTGGTTCTTCCTATCCAAAATTGTATCAAACCTGCTTATTAAATGCGCGCCGAGCGTTGTCGGATAATCTAAAAGATTGTGATGATCGGTTGTATCAAGCAGCATCCCCTCGTCGTAGTTTATCCTTACATCTTCGGTTTTAAAAAGACTATCGATTTTCTCTTTTATAGCCTCAACATACGGCTTCTGCCTTTCAAGGTGAACGACGTTAAATTTATGTGTTGTGAGCTTGGTTCTACAATAGTCAATAAGGCTTTCGTCGCAATCCAAAAGACCCTCCATAAAAGGGTTGGCTTGTTTAATTTTCTCAATTGCCTGCTCGAGCGTAATCATACGTTACTTAGCAGCCCGGGGTGGTAATGACCCACCATCTCTTTGGGAAACAAAGCGTCCTTCATTAGACGACCAGGCCACGACGTTACGTCGTAAATTACGACGCCAAATATACTACACTTATTATCCCTGCTGCGGGGCCTGGACTCGAACCAAGATAAACGGGACCAAAACCCGTTGTCCTACCATTAGACGACCCCGCAATATTTATAAATTCCATCGATCCAACCTTCAATTTTTCTTGTCAGATTAACGCTCTTCCTAACGACTACACGCAGTAATCCATAATAATCCTCGCGCTGGTTATTTCTTCTAGGATTATACTTATTCTTTTTCCAAGTAACTTTTTGAAAACATTCAAGCGGAAACCCAGTGATATCAGACCAATATTTCTGGATTATATCCAGTCGGTCGCTAGAATTGTCATGAAGAAAAATCCAAAAATTAATATCTTCTCGCGGCACCCCGACAACTTCCAAAAGCCATTTTAAATAAAGCTTTATCAAATATGGATCAGAATTTCCTAGCGAAGCTAAAATTCCCGTTTTCCTTTCTTTGTGCCCCTCCCCCCAGTATAGCGCCACACCAATTAACCACAACTCTCTTTTACTTATTTTACCGATTTGCTTTATCGCCTTGTCTTTTATGCTTTTCGTAACAGAGATCCTCGCCATTTTACGTGCGACTCCTCCACGCCTTATTGCAGCGAGCTTCTTTTCGGTTAGCCGTTGTGTTTGACTGTGGCTTAATCGTACACTTTTAAGCCACAACGATAAAGTTGATTTGGCAACTGGTACGATATCCAAAATTTCAGAATACGAAAACCCCTTCTTTCTTAGGATTATCGCTTTTTCTTTTTCGTTATTTTTCAATAACATATCGAACCACGCTTACTATATTTTTATTATACTATCTAGGTTCGGGTATGTAAACAATCTGCCATTATTGTCTCAACGATACCATTTATAAAAAACATTTTCAAGAAATTTTAACTTCTCGGCGATATCGTTTGCCCACACTTACTCTTGTTGAAACGCCGGATAAAAGCTAAAATAATCTAATGAAAACTATATTACTCATTTTAGGTTGTATAACTCTCACTTCATTTTTGGGTTTCGCAGGTTCGGCTTTTGCGAGTACCGATTTATCGATCACTAATGAAGATATTAGCCTTTCTAAAACCGAAGCTTTAGACGGAGAAACCGTAAGAATCTTTGTTCGCGTATTCAATATCGGCGATACCGACGTAAAAGCCTTCATCACAATCTCCAACAACGGCAAGCAAATTGGCGAACCTCAGTCTGTTTCTGCCAAGGCCAATACATATGACGATGTTTTCGTAGACTATAAATTCAAGGCAGACAATAATAAGATAGAGGCAAGCCTCACTGGAATTGCTCCGGCCGATGAAAATTCGGAAAACAATAAAATCATAACTAAAGATTACTTTGTTGACCTGGACACAGACGGCGACGCTATCGGTAATTCAAAAGATGCCGACGACGACAACGATGGGATACCTGACGACCTGGAAACCGCGCAAGGAACAAATCCTCTAAACCCGGACACAGATGGCGATAAAGTTCCAGATAGCATTGATGCCTTTCCAACCGATAAAACCGAATCCAGCGATATTGATAAGGACGACATAGGAGATAATAAAGATACAGATGATGATGGAGACGGATTGTCCGATGAGGAAGAAACATACCAATACGGCACGAATCCCTCGAACCCTGATACTGATAATGACGGACTTGGCGACGGCAAGGAAATTGAATTCAAAACTGATCCTGAGAAAACTGATACTGATAACGACGGAACAATCGACTCTCAAGACAAAAACCCATTGGTTGCTTCAATCGCCCAGGCTTCGATGATGGGCGCCGTAGCTGATTGGTTTGCTGCCAACCCCTACGCTTACGCAATAATGGGAGCTTTCGGAGTTTTAATAATATTCCTTCTTTTCCATAAAAAGAAAGAGAAGTAAAAAAACAGCCCGGGGAATCCCCTCGGGTCTTTTTGTTTGTACGAATCAGATGATTCGATCCATATACGCAAGGACTTGTGCAATGAATCGCGTGTCGTTGAACACTGGATAACAGGGAGAATAGTGCAGGCCGGAGCCCGGAGGACGATAATATATCTGGCCCAGAAAAATCTTTTCGGCAAGATACCTCTCGTCTGGCTCTTTGCTTTGCACCCTCCTTTCGAATGCGTTGAGAGCATTGATCGAAGGCAGACTATTAAACCAAGGACCAACCTTAATAAAGCAAATCCGCCGCACGGTGGTTTGGCCCCGATAGTTCGGGTTACCCGTATCTTCACTCGAGCACACATTTATGCAATTCCGGAAAAGCCTCTCGTTGCCCCCTTGGTCTATTCCATGGATATATACAGGTGTATCACCCACTCCATAAATACCAAGAAAGGTGATACGAACCTTTTCCGTTTTCTCTACCGGCTTGGAGCTTTCACTTCCGCCTGTTAAATCCTCCGCGGAGGAATGGACCAGAAGATTGACCTTCCGGCCGATCATTGACTTTAGCGCGAAAATCGCCCATTTCGGCATAAACATCAATTACCGCCTTTTCCGGGAGCAGGATTGCTCTTGACACTTTCCGTTTACAATCCTTACGGTGCGCCCTAATTGCGTACAAAATAACTTGCACTTTCCTTTTTGCTGAGCCTCTCGTGCATGCGGACAATGGTTATTCGCCACTGGCTTCTCCTTATCTTAGGGCCATTGATTTGACAAACAACTATAGGCAGTATAGTTTTCTTCCCAATCTATGTCAATATTTCTTAACTATTCCTTTCCTGTGACAACAACGATAGCCAACTCTATAGGCAGCTGCGGAATCGAGGAATACTTCATTTTATTCTCTGCCTCAATGAACACTTCGAGAATATTCTGGATTTCTTTTTCTTTAAGGCTGTCAATCTGCGTTTTCATTTTCGCAATCTCTTCTGCGCTGAATCCGGAGATCTCAGGTTTCAAAAAATCCGGATTAATCTTTAACAACATAAACTGTCGGAGATAAAAGACGAGGGTTTTGACGAATTCCGCCAAATCTGTACCGCTGTCCATCAAAGAGTTAATAAACAGAATCGCATCCTTAGCGTTTTTCGCAATCAATAAATCCGTGAACTTGGAAATGTGCCCTATTTCTACAACCCCCAGCAATTCTTCAATATCCTCTGTTTTTATCAGCGTTGTTTTACCAGCGAAACTTAAACACTCGTCTAGCAGGCTCTCTGCGTCCCGGAAAGATCCGCGTGCGTTCAAGGCAATCAAGGATAGGGCTGACTTATCAAACTTAATCCCCTCTTTTCCGGCGATATACTCCAGCTTCTTAATAATCTCAGAAACATGAACTCTTTTGAAATCAAACCTTTGGCAGCGGGAGATAATTGTAGGAATCATTTTATGAATCTCGGTAGTAGCCAGAATAAAAACAGCATGGCTTGGCGGCTCCTCCAGGGTTTTCAAAAGCGCGTTAACCGCTTCCTTGGTTAACTGGTGGCACTCGTCAATAATAAATACTTTGAATTTTGATTTGACCGGAGCAAAACGAATTCCTTCGCGTAATTCCCGTATATCGTCAATTCCTCGATGGGAAGCTGCATCAATTTCAATTAAATCCATGGAGTTTCCTGCCGTAATCTCCAAACACGAGGCGCATTTATTACACGGCTCGAATTGCCCGTCTTTTCGGCCTTCACAGTTGATAGCCTTTGCCAAAACTCGGGCTATCGTTGTCTTCCCGCTCCCCTTGGGGCCTGTAAATAAATATGCGTGAGAAACCGAACCTGCCAAAACAGCGTTGGTTAACGTTTGAATAACATGCGACTGACCGATAATATCTGAGAAGGCCTGAGGCCTGTATTTGCGATAAAGCGCTGGCATATTAATTTATTTCGCTATTTATTTCTTCTACTTTTACCACTTTTTTGAAAACCAAAAATTTGTAACTTAAGAAATTCCAGATGGCCGCTAAAATAGCCGCTAAAATAACGCTGACCTTAACCCAAGCAGCCTCCGGCATCCCAAACTGCGGCCCCAGTATTTTTGCAAAGAAAAAGAAACCCCCGACGTCGAATATGAGTCCGATGAACGTAACTATTATAAAACTGACAAATTCCCGAGCTAGGGATGACTTTTCGTGATCTTCAAACACCCAAAGCTTGTTTCCGATAAATTTAACAATTACGGAAATCAAGAAAGATAGACCCTTGGCAACCCCCGATATTATGCCGACATTTAAACCAATCGCGGAAGTTAACACGTCGAAAATCTTCAGATCAATGAAGGTTGTAAACGTCCCGACTAATAAATATTTTGCGAATTGGTAGATAAAAGTGAGCTTTTTTGAGATATAGTCGGCAAACCATAATCCTACGACCGCTAAAACCGGAGCGATAAACAATAAAAACCAGATTATAATATCGGTGTTTACGGAATAATCCTGCAATATATCCTCAACAACCAAAGCCAACGCTTCCCCACAGACAATTGTAATAATAATATCAACTAACCGCATTTGTTTTTACTTTTAGATTATCCCAATGTATCATAATTCCGTTCTTTTGAAAAGAAATAACTTGTGATAGTATATATTAATGTTACAAAAGCTAAAAAACTTTCTTGAAAATATTGACCATCACCGAGACCAGTTTCTCTTCCCGTTCATTTTGAAATACTGGCCCCGGTTTATTGTGCCGAATCACCTCACAATTTTAAGAATAATTCTGGCGATTTTGATTATTACCCTGCTTTTGCTAGGCTTTACCCATTTATTCTGGCTTGTTGTAATTTTCTGCACCGCCGCGCTTTTGGATTTATTCGATGGCTCGGTCGCAAGGGCTTTAGACAAAAAAACTCAAATTGGAGCTGTCCTAGACTCTTTGGCGGACAAAGTATTAATCCTACCAATTGCGATATTCATTTTAGCGAAAGATCATATTTGGCTGCTCGTCCTTTTAATACTCCCCGAGGTAATCGCCGGACTTTTAGTTATTTACCACCAGAGAAAGAAAAAAGAAGTGAAGGTAAACATCTTTGGAAAAACGAAAATGGTTTTGGAAAGCTTCGGCTTCGGGATAATAATACTTTTTGACTTTCCAGGCGCTGTATCGCGCCTCCCGCTTGTCTTGCTTTATGCCGGAGTTATTTTCGCCTTTCTCTCATCAACACTAAATATTATAACTGCAAAAAATGCTAAAACTGTATAACACCTTAAAAAGAAAAAAGGAGGAATTCAAACCGATAAAAAACAAACGCGCCGGAGTTTATTCCTGCGGACCAACAATTTACTGGAACCAGCATATCGGCAATATGTACGCATACATTCAATGGGATGCAATGGTCAGGTTCTTAAAATACTCGGGCATAAAAGTTAAATGGGTGATGAATATTACCGATGTCGGACATATGACTTCAGACGAAGATCATGGCGAAGATAAAATGGAAAAAGGCGCAAAGCGTGAAGGCTTAACTGTCTGGCAGATTGCTGATAAATATATCAAGCAGTTTGTTGAAAGCATGGAATTGCTAAACATACAAAGGCCGGATGTCTTATGCCGAGCGACAGAACACATCAAGGACCAAATTGAGTTAATTAAAAAAATTGAAAAAAACGGATTTACGTATAAGACGGACACCGGCTTGGTATTTGACACCGCAAAGTTTCCTGACTACGCAAAATTTTCAAAACTGAACCTGAAAAAACAAATGGCAGGATCAAGAGTAAAAATTGATCCCGAGAAGAAAAATCCATGGGACTTCCTGCTTTGGGTAACCAACCAGCCTACACACCTCATGCAATGGGACAGTCCGTGGGGCCGTGGATTTCCCGGCTGGCACATTGAGTGCACGGCAATGTCAACCAAATATCTGGACAAGATCTTTGATATCCACACCGGAGGAAAGGAACATATCCCGGTACACCACACAAACGAAATTGCCCAAGCTTTCGGTGCGTTCGGCAAACAAACAGCCAACTACTGGCTGCACAACGAATGGCTTCTGCTGAACAAAGGAAAGATAAGCAAAAGCTTAGGAAACGTTATCTTGGTAACTGACTTAATTGATAAAAAGTTCGACCCCCTATCTTTACGCTACCTTGCCCTAACCTCTCATTACCGACAAGGTCTAAACTTTACTTGGCAAGGATTAGGAGCTGCCCAAAACGCCTTAGAAAATCTTAGGAATCGGATTATAGAATTCAAGAAAGCCGGAGGGAAGATTAAAAAAGAGAATATTACAAAATACAAAAACAAGTTTATTGAAATTATTGAGAATGATCTAAATTTCCCACAGGCCATAGCTTTGGCATGGAACGTCGTAAAAGATAAGAAACTTTCAGAAAAGGAAAAATACACGATTTTAATAGACTTTGACACCGTGTTTGGATTAAAACTGAAAGACGTAAAATCCGACCACATCCCGGTCGAAATAAACAATCTTGCAAAAAAACGGGAAGCTGCTCGTAAGATCAAGGATTGGCAGGGCGCCGATGATATGAGAAAGGAGATAGAAAGCAAAGGATATCTGGTTAACGACACCCCTACCGGGCCGGAAATAACTATAAAACACTAATTGCTTGTTATAATCCACCATATCTGCTATACAAAAACTAATGGCTAAAAATGAAATGCCCGATAAACTTCCCCCTCAGAATATTGAGGCAGAACAAAGTCTGCTCGGCTGTTTAATGTTAGATAAGAACGCTATTGTCAAAATTGTTGATTCCATCAAACCGGACGATTTCTACAAAAACATCCATAAGGAAATATACCAGGCAATGATAGAACTGTACCAACGCATGGAACCGATTGACATCCTTTCGATAACCAGCCGGTTAAAAGAAAAAAATAAACTAGAGGAAATCGGAGGATCCAGCTATTTAACTTCTCTCGTTAACACTGTCCCAACGGCAACTCATGTAGCAAACTACGGCAAGATTGTACGGGCCAAAAAGGTTCTGCGAGATTTGATTGAAGCAGCCGATGACATTGGGTTAGCTGCGTTTGACGAGTCCGAAGACGTTGACGTTTTACTCGACAAGGCTGAAAAAGCTATCTTTGGCATCGGCCAAGGGTCCTTAACACAAGTTTTTACACCAATAAAGGATGTCCTTGGCGATACATTCAACCGACTGGACGAGCTATCCAAAAACAAGGGCACATTAAGGGGGGTTCCGACCGGATTCCGAGACCTTGACAATAAACTCGCGGGTTTACAAAAATCTGACCTCATAATTCTGGCTGCTCGGCCATCTATGGGTAAATCTTCGCTTGCCCTAGACATCGCCAGACAAATCGCCGTAAACCAAAAAATACCTGTTGGATTATTCAGCTTAGAAATGTCCATGGACCAAGTTGTCGATAGGGTTTTAGCCGCCCAAGCAAATGTTGATTCCTGGAAACTGAGGTCCGGTCATCTGTCGGCCGAAGGAGATGATAATGATTTTACAAGAATACAAGAAGCCATGGGCCACCTATCCGAAGCCCCTATATACATCGACGACGGCGGATCAACCAATATCTTACAAATGCGGGCTATGGCACGACGCCTTCAAGCAGATAAGGGGTTGGGATTATTAATTGTTGACTATTTACAACTGATGGATTCTTCAAATAAAAATTATTCTGCGGTTCAACAAGTAACTGATATTTCCCGGGCTTTAAAATCACTCGCAAAGGAATTAAACATTCCGGTACTGGCGTTATCACAACTATCCAGGGCTGTTGAAAGCAGAACGCCTCAACGGCCCCGGCTATCCGACTTACGCGAATCCGGCGCAATCGAGCAGGATGCCGACGTGGTGCTCTTTATCTACAGGGAAGATAAATACATGGAAAATACTGAAAGGAAAAACATAGCAGAGATTATCATCGCGAAACACCGGAACGGTCCAACCGGCAGCATTGAGCTGTACTTTGACGAACAAAGAACAACCTTTAAGGACCTGGAGAAAGATGAATACGTCACTGAATAATTTTCTTGAAATTCATGTTTTCCGAAACGATACAAAAATTAATTGACCAATTTTCCAGGTTTCCCACCGTAGGACCCAGAACCGCTAGCCGGTTTGTTTTTTATTTAATAAAGCTGCCAAAGGAGCGAGTCGAGGAATTAGTGCTCTCAATCCAGGCCTTAAAAGAGAAAATCCGATACTGCAGTTTTTGCTTCAACCCTTTTGAAACAAACAAAGAGAGCGATCTGTGCGATATTTGCGAGAATAGAAACAGAGACCGAAACCTGCTTTGCGTGGTTGAAAAGGAAGTTGATTTAATAACAATAGAAAAAACGAAGAGGTATAAAGGACTATATTTTATTCTTGGCGGAACCGTATCAACTCTCAGAAAGGCTGATGTCGAAAAATTAAAAATTAACGAGTTGATAGAAAGAATAAAAAGCCCTCAGAAATTTGGCATAGCCACCTTTAAGGAACTCATCATCGCGACTAATCCTACGCCCGAAGGCAAGGCAACCGCTATACTCATTGAACGAACCATCAAAGAAAACCTAAAAACCGGCTTGCCTAAAATTACTCATCTCGGCCTTGGCCTGCCAATAGGCGCTGAATTAGAATACGCAGACGACGAGACTCTGCAGAGTGCTTTTGAAGGAAGAAAATGAAGTAAAAAAACAGGCCCTCCATCGGAAGACCATTGCACTGATAAGGATATTAATTATGATCGGAAGGTTTCCGGTTATTTTTTTTGATAGTTCTTCACCATCTCTTCAATAACTGGGAACATAAATAATCCGAGGAAATAACTGGGGAAAAAAATGATAGCGGAATGCAATCCCAATCCCGGAGTCTTCAAGATGTTCAATCCATAGGCCGCATCGACGACCTTCAAAATCATTGTAAAGATAACAACAAGGATAATGCCGAGTATAAACCGCTCTCGATTGCTCATAACCAACTCCTCTTATTGACCAAGATTATTCAGGAACTTCTCCCACTATACCACACCACGAAATTAGTGTCAAATAAACCTTATTTATAGTACGCCCGGTCTTTAAATCTGAGGTCAATGTATTGAAGCTCTGCCCTACTCTCCTGCGGAATTTCCTTCTCAAGTAATAAGTTCATTTTTTCAACCGGCAAATCTATGTCGGCTGTTAAATCAAAATACACTTCCCATCCTTCACTAGTTTTTACATTCAATCTTTCGTTTGATACAATATTCGCTTCATCGATATTTATTTGGAACTTACCTTGCAGATCCTGTTGAATCTTTGAGATTACTCGCGCAATATCGCCCTTTACAGCTTCCCCGCCTAATGCTATTGAACTGCCCGAATTGTGTCGCACAATAGCGAATCCTCCAATCGTACTTTCAACTTGTTCAAAAGCTATCCCCTTGTCGTCGATAAAAAAGCAAGCTTCTTTTGAATCACAAAAAACCGCTAATGGTTTTCTTTCAAGTATATTTATTATTAAGCTGCTAGGCAGCTTTTTTTGTATTTTTAGAGAATCTATAGCCGGATATTGTTTAAGAATTTCAGCGGTTATTCCTTTTGAATTAACTAGAAATATACTTCTTGAGGCTAGGAATAAAAACCGGCGATCCGTTCGTTCAGAAACGAGAGCCTCTATATCGCGGGTTTGGACCTTAATATTGCCTACTATGCTGACACTGCTTACCTGAAATGTTTTCAAAAAAATAAAAACGTATATTCCGGCTCCTATCAAAACCAAAATTAAAGCACACCACCAGAAAATTGGTTTACGCACAATCGATTCCTTGCGTTTCATCCGATGAGGTTTTCGGTGAATTTTTCGCATGTAAATATATTACAGTCTTCTTTTTATTTTCCTGAGCTTTTCTATTGCATAGTTTATCCAATAAGCCGGGGAGATAATAAGATCCTGGGTTTTAACTAATTCTCTCCGGTATCCGCCGAAACCCATTTTAAATAACGACAAACCAGCCCACGGATGCGAGGAATTTTTAGCGTCCTCCTCGGTTTTAATACCTGGCGATATCCCCCAAAAATTATAAATTCGGCAACCTCGCGTCTTTGCTTCTTTTATTGCCTCCCATTGCAAAAGATAGTTCATCGGAATTTTAGAATATTTAACAAGCGAACCTGAATGATGGTAAAAAGCACAATTCTGCCAGAAGACAAAAATAGCCGAGGAGATTATTTCTCCTTTATACTTACCAAAGAAAAATTGAATTTGTTTATCGCCGCTGAACGCGGAAAATTGGGTTCTTAAATAATCTTCGGAGTACTCGGTAAAATGGTGGCGCCTTGCTGTTTCCCGGTAAACTGGAAGAAACTTTTTAATATCTTCTATATCTTCGCTTTTTTCAATTTTAATGTCTGGATTTTTTTGTGCTTGTTTTATCAAATAACGGGTGGTTTTCCTCATTCCCGACAAAAGCTGTTCTTCAGTGGGGGTAATATCCAACTCCCATGTTATTTCCGCATGCATATGCATAGGAGCTTTTATGAAACGGAGTTTTTTAAATAAAGCGGTGTTCTCGTCATCTCTTTCCCAGAAAGAGGAGACTCGAATAAAACTTGCCTTTTCTTTTTTCGCCAAAACGATTAATTCTTTGATCAGGGCGGTAAATAATAATTCCTTATTCTTGATAACGAGCGGGCCGTGGGGTATAAACAAAAATTTTCCGCGGCGAGCCGATATTTTCCTGACCAAAGATACTCCCTGCAGTTGGTTATCTTCGTACATTCCCAGCCGCCATATTTTATTATTCCCTTGCACCTTTTGAAACTCTCCCCCATTCCAAGACTGGAGAAAGGTCTTTTCTTCACACTTTTCTAAAAAATCCTCCCAAACAGCCTTACTTTCTATCTCTTTTATTATGATGCTCATACTCCTTTAAAAAATTAATTATTTTCCGTGCATCTTGCACAGAAATATTGATGTGCGTCGGCAAATTGAGGGTAATCTTAGCTAACTTTTCGGCATTCGGGCAGCAACCTATTTTATATCCGATACTCTCTAAATCTGTATCTATCGGAACAACTGGCTTCATATACCAATCGCCGACTAAAATATTCTGCTTATGCCAGGCTTCATAAATTATCTCGTGAGCTTTAGGGTGCTTTATTGTAAAGCGCAAAAAGGAATTTTTCCTACCTGGGAATTCCTTAGGTAATTCAAAGGCGGTATTCTGCAACTCCTTGAAATACAAGTCAACGATCTCGCGACGGTGATTATAAAATCTATCCAGTTTTTTAAATTGGTTTTGTGCAAGCGCTGCCAAGGCGTAAGGAAGCCTCTCGGGAAAATATGACGGCCTCTTCCCTATTTTTTCCTTCCAATGCACAGCTTTTGACAGAATGCCGAACCATTGCGACAAAACTAGAAATATCTTTCCAAGGTCCAAAAAATTATAAACCGGTAAAATTACAAAATTCATCAGAAGCGGATGCAATAGTTGCTGAAAGATCCAGAAGAATGAGGGATAGCCAAAATCCTTCTGAAGTTCCTTCAGGCGTCTTCCAATTTCCTCGTCATCAGTAACCGCCATGCCCCCATAAACCGACGAGATTATCTTATCTCTTGAAAAACTGAAGAAACTAGCTTTCCCAAAGGTGCCAACCTTCTGCCCATTATATGACGCGTCCAAAGCATGGGCGCAATCTTCAATCACTATTAAATTACTCTGTTTTGCTATGCCTAAAACCGCCTCCATATCGCATGGCAGGCCAAAGGTATGCTGAACCATTAAAACCCTTGTCCTAGGGCTAATTTTGGCCCTTAAATCGACTAAATCCATGTTGAACGACTCCTTGTCGCAGTCGACATAAATCGGTTTTAGTCCTTCCCAAATAATTGGACTGACAGCTGCTACGCAGGTGAAAGATTGCAGTAAAACCTCGCTATCGGCCGGAAGATTAAAAGACCTTAAAATGGCCATTAAGGCCGACCTGCCGCTGTTAAAAGATACTGCAAATCTAACGCCTAAATACCCCCTGAGTTGGTTCTCAAAATCTCCTATCGCCCGGCCCTTCTTCCATTTCCAGGGTTGTAAGATCAACCCCAAGGCGAGGCGTATATCATCTTTTTCCGTATTGGGAGTTAACGAGATTGAAATTGGTTTCATATCGTGTATAATAATCTAAAGTTTGAAAACCAGAAGGAGTAACCCATGACCTGTTGCGAAATTATAACCGGCTCTTTAACAATACTCGTGCTTCTCGTTATGCTGGTCGAAACTATCCTGATAATATTCCTCCACTGGACAATTGTGACCCGAAACAAACAAGTGAGTACACTTCTGCGGGAGAATAAAAGACTGGCTAAGGAAATCATCGCTTCTGTAGTAAACAGAGAATACTACTGACGGAACCGAAAGGAGACTGACTAATGATTACCGGGTGCATTATTCTGATACTATCGCTAATAATATTGATAGAATCTCTTATAATGATGGCCATGCGGCACCGGCTAATTGCCTACGAAAGCATAATCAACATCCTTAGGGATCGGAATCGTGCGCTATCTGACGAAGTCCGCTCGTCACATAGAGCACCCAACTTATCGAATGCTTCCCCAGACTAACATTTATCTGGCCCAAACGCCATCACCCCGTGATGGCTCTTTATTTCAAGGAATCTGCAATATTCTTAGATATCCTGCCTTCAAGAAGTATACTGTCATTTTCTCGGCAAAAAGACCTGAGCTTCCCGACAATAAGATTTGTATCAGCCATAAACAATATTTTTTCTCCAGCCATTTTTTTGCTTGCTGCGCCATTTTTTATCTCTGCAAAAAACTCCTCGGAAGTAATAATCGCCAGGTCGCATATCTCAGCTATCTTCTTCCCTATCCTCTCGTGTGCCCCTTTGGATGCACGGCCGAGTTCTATTAAGCATGGCATTACAATTACCTTCTTCCCAGGAAAAAGTTTCAAATATTCTAAATCCGCAAATACGCCATCCGGGTTGGCAGAATATGTAGAATCTATCATGTTAAATCCGTCTTCGCTCTTCCAGACCTTAAAAGACGAGTTTTTAGTATTTATCTTTCTTGATGCCTTGGCTATTTCTTCAAAACTCATTCCGAGCTCGCGGGCAACCGTCACTGCTCCTAAAAAATTTAAAAGATTATGTCTTCCAAGTATATTAACGTCGAAAGGAATGTTGCCTATGGCGAAAAAGACAGAATCTGTTTTTATCTTCACGTTTTTAATTATATTACTGTCTACGGTATATGATATTTTCTTAATCTTTGCCTTTTTATATAAATCCATGCAATAATCATTTTCGCCATTCACTACCAGCAAACCGTCTTTCGGCAGGCAATCGAGCAGTTCCCTACCACCTTCGCCCGAGAGCAAATTATCCATTGAACCAAACAACGACAGATGCTGCTCATTGACTCCGGTAACAATACCTATATCTGGTTTCACAAAATCGCAGATTTCTTTAATTTTCCCTTTATCGTATGCCCCCATTTCAACAATAAATATATCATGCTCCGGCTTCAGATTATTCAATATGCTGCCGGCAATACCTATTTCGGCATTCTGGTGCTCTTTCGTACTTAAAACTTTGAATTTGGAAGATAAAATATCAGTTAAATACTCTTTCGTAGAGGTTTTACCGTAGCTCCCAGTAATCGCAATGATTGTCATATTCTTTCCATTGTCGGATAGGCTTTTCATCTTCTCCCCAGCTTTTTTTTGAACCGACCGACGATGGTAATCAGCCAAGGGCTGCAATATTACAACTATGAGAGAAACAACAACCGGCAATAAAATATCAAAGGACAAAATCAACACGCAGAACCAAAAGATGCTTCCGACAAATAAAGAAATTAAAAATGGCCAAAGCGCGGTAACAACCAAGCTGACAAATATTAAAAGAGCAGTTTTGGCCGTCAGGGCCGGAATCTTTGTTCTCCGGCCGAAAAAAGACTTAAAGTACAGCAATGATTCAAGAAAGTACAGGAGAAATAAAAGTATGGGGAAAAATAATAAATAGTACCCAGGGAAAACAAAACCGAGTGTAATAGCAAAGAACAATACTGCAACCTTGATAATCAAAACTGGACTGAAGATAAGCTTCTTGCCTTGCCCTGTCTTGAAATGATCACGAAATCGAGCGCGATGATACTGCTTTAATTGCCACAGATATATCCAAAAAAGTATATATTTTATATTTCGTGCGAACCAAAATGGCAATAAAAAGATCAATAACGGATGCATCATATATTACGTAATACAATTTTTACGAGCTCGTCGGGATTTTTGGTGTTTAAACGATGGTCAGCTCCGTGAATTAATTCAAATTTTGAATTCGCTATTTCTTTGCTTATAAATCGGCCGTCTCGAATCGGCGTAGTATCATCCTTGTCCCCCCAGATAATAACGGTCGGGACGTGTATAGAATGCAAAACCGGAGAAAGGTCCTCTTTAATTACGTTCAAATAAGTATCCTCCAGGAACCCCTCGGCATGGATATAGTCGCTGTTCCGGATAATAAACTTGTAAGTCGCTTTTCTAAACAGCGAATACAAAGGTAGAAAAGAAAACTTTTTAATAAACTTAGAAAAATACGCCAACACTCTGCGCTTTAAGGTTTTTCTTCGGACACAGGAGGCAGCCACTAAAAACAACTTGCCAACGCGGCTCGGATTTTGCAAGGCATATTTCGCAGCTAAAGCCCCGCCGAAGGAGTGGCCTAATAAAAAAAACGGCTCGGAGAGATTCTCTGAAGAAATAAAATTGGTCAGCCAGGCAATATAGTCGTCGAAGGTCCATGGCTTTGAAAGTCGAGTTCCTTCTTTAAACCCCGGCAAGTCTGGCGCTATTACACGAATCCCCTTCTTCTCAATCTCTTCTTTAATAGCCTGCCACTTCTCTTTTGAGCTTTGCCAGCCGTGAAGAATAATTAAATTCTGGGCCATTAACTTTTTAACTTAATTTCCTTAAATCCTGTATATTTTTGCAAAGCTTTAGGTATTTTAACGCTGCCGTCTTTTTGCTGATAATTCTCCAAAATCGCAATTAATATTCGGCCGATCGCAAACCCGGTACCGTTAAGGGTATGAATGAAATTCAGTTTCCCTGATTTGTCGCGATACCGAATGTTCAGTCTTCGCGCTTGGAAATCGGTGCAGTTAGAGGTGGAATGAGTTTCCCGATATTTTTTCTCTGACGGAACCCATGTCTCAATATCATATTTTGCAGCTGCCGGCCTGCCTAAGTCGCCAGTACAGATATTAACGACTTGGAACGGAAGGCCTAAGGTCTTCATGAGTTTTTTCTCTAAAGACAATAACAACTCGTGCTCGTTCTTTGAGTTTTCGGGTTTACAGAATACGACCATTTCCAACTTATCAAATTGATGCACCCTTAAAATTCCTTTCGTATCTTTACCATAAGAGCCCGCTTCCCGGCGAAAACAAGTAGAAAACCCAACATATCGTTTAGTTTCTTTCCCTTCAAGTATTTCGCCAGCGTGCATAGCGATTAATGATTGCTCGGAGGTTCCGACTAAATACAAATCATCCTCGGGCAAGAAATATGCTTCCTTCTCATCCGTTGCTTCAAAATACCCGGTCCCTCTAGCCATTTCAGACTTAAGCATCACAGGCGGGATGACCGGAACAAACCCTTCCTTTGCAAGAATATCTAAACCAAATCTGATTAATGCAAACTCAATTATAGCGGCCTCCGCTTTTAAATATCCAAATCTTGAACCAGCGACTTTAGACGCTCGCTGGACGTCAATAATGCCTAATTTCTCTCCGATTTCTAAATAATCTTTTGATTGAAACTTGAAATTCGGTGTTTTGCCGATCTTCTCGACAACGACATTGCCCGAGTCGTCCTTCCCTACAGGAACGTCATCGAACGGAATATTCGGTACCGTTAGCATTAAAATATTCAGTTCTTTTTCTAATAACGCTAAAGTCGGCTCAACTACTTTAATTTTTTCTTTCAGTTCTTTAGCTTTCGCGATTAAATCCGGGTTGTTCTGTTTGCTAATTTTATTCTGCTCAGCTCTTATGCTATCCAGCTGCGTAGTTATTTCCCTTCTTTTTTTATCAAGATCCAAAAGCTTATCGATATCAATTATTACCTGCTTCTTCTGGCAGGCGTCTTTTACGATCTGCGGATTTTGTCTTATGAAATTAATATCCAGCATATTATTTTGGCCTCATCAAGGGAAATATCTGACACTCCCTGGAGGGCTTATTCATTAAAAAACTAAACAACCTTTCCGAAACGCCGAAACCGCAAGTGGGGGGCATGCCATATTCAAGCGCTTCGACAAAATCATAATCGAACATTTGAGCTTCTTCGTCGCCCTTGGCTCGCAACTTCTCCTGCTCTTCAAATCTTTCTGCTTGATCCACGGGGTTGTTAAGCTCGCTGTAGCCATTGCCCATTTCCGAACCGGCCAAAATCACCTGGAATCGCAACGTCATTTTTGGATTTTCCTCACTTCGTTTTGCCAAAGGGGAAATATCAACCGGCTGGTTTATTAAAAACCCAGGTCCGGAAATATTCTTCCGGCAATACTTCCATAAGTTATCGATCGCTCGTGTTTTATTAAACCCTCTTTTATCGTACTTAATTTCGAGTTTTTTAAGGGCGTTCTCCATTTCCTTCAAGCTTGCTTCAAAAATATCCACTTTGGTATATTTCTGAATAATCGTCCGGTAATCATACTTTTCCCATTTCTTGCTCAAATCAATATCGAAATCCTTAATCTTAAACTTTAAAGTCCCGAATGTTTTCTGGGCAACATGTTTGAACATTTCTTCTACGAGATCCATGCCCATTTCGTTATCAGCATACGCCCAATAGAATTCCATCTGGGTATAGTCCTGCAAGTGTTCGGCATCCATTCCCTCGTTCCGAAACTGTCTTCCTATCTCAAATGTTTTCTCAAAACCTGCAACCATCAACCGCTTCTGCCACAACTCGCCCATGGAAATACGTAAAAATACATCAATATCGAGAGCGTTATAGTGGGTTTTGAAAGGTCTGGCATCAGCCCCGCCGGTTGTTGCTTCTAGAATCGGCGTTTCTACCTCCAAAAAACCTTTTCCTACTAGGAACTCGCGCATGCTGGACCAGAAGCAGGCCCGCTTTTGCACCATTTCCTTTACTTCCGGGTTGAATAGAATATCAAGGTATCTTTTTCGTAATCTTTCTTCAATATCTGAAAGACCATGCCATTTCTCTGGCAATGGTCGCAAAGATTTGGCTAGAACTTTAAAGTCATCGGCTTCAATAGTCTTCTCTCCCCTCTTGGTTAGGAATAAAGATCCTCGTATCTCAATAAAGTCGCCGATATCAAAATTATCTTCAAAAAACTTGTACCCTTTTTCGCCAAGCTTGTCTTCGCGTAAATGCGCTTGAATCTTTCCGGTTCCGTCCTCTATATCTAAAAACGAAGCTCCTCCATGAGCTCTTTTAGCTTTAATTCGGCCGACAATAGCGATTTGACCTTCTGTCGTTAAAAGTTTATCAAAATCCGTTACTGCGTCTGCAACATTATGAGTCCTTTTGCATTGAGCCGGATAAACAGAAAGGCCGGCTCTTTCTATTGCCTCAAGTTTCTTTATTCTCTGTTTTCTAAGCTCATTTAAGGGTTCCATATTTATTTAGTATATATCGTTTTTAGAATTAGGTAAAGTTTAAAAAACCGCGAGCTGACGCGGTGTCACAAACGAGGGAAATCATTGCCTACCTCGCGAAATACCAATCCAAAACATTCTTTGCCACCATCAAAGAAGGGACATGCAATCCTTCGACATCTTCGGTGATAATTGTTAGAACGATTTCTGGATCGTCGTAAGGCGCAAAGGCAGTCGCCCAAATATCGTAATAATTGTCCTTTGAAGTTTGAGCGGTTCCGGTTTTTGAAGCAACTGCTACCGACACGCTCTGCAGAACACGGCCCGTCCCTTCAAGGACGCCTTGCCGCATGCCCTCGCGGACAACTTGGAGATTTTCGGGGTTGATAAAATTATCCCGTAAAATTTTAGGTTCAATTTTCTGAACCGTTTTTATAGAGCCAGAAGAGGTTTCAACAATTTCCTTCACTATCGACGGCTGGTATAAGGTTCCTCCGTTAGCGATTGCGACATACGCAGCCGCAACCTGCAAAGGCGTCGCGACTAAGTCCCCCTGCCCGATTGATAAATGATATGTATCGCCATCCCACCAGCTTTCCCCTTTTACTTCCTTTTTCCATTCTGGCGACGGAACAAAACCGCTCGATTCACCAGGAAGATCAATTTGAGTATCGCTCCCTAATCCGAAAAGCTCCAAATATTTTTTGATTCGCGTCGGTCCCAAGCCCTCTTGGTCACCGTATCCCCCGCCAACAGTATAGAAATATATATTGCTAGAAGCAGAAATAGCTTTTCTCATGTCATAAAATCCAGGCGCCTCAAGCCCATTATACCGGTAGACAATACTCGAATCCTGTTTGTTCCTTACTTCAATATATCCCGGATCCCAAATCTGTTTATCCGGAGAAATTATATTTTCTTGAAGCGCGGCTGACGCAGTTAACGGCTTAATGGTCGAACCAATTGGGTATCGCCCGGCTACCGCCCGATTCAAGAACGGCATAGATGGATCATTCAGGATATTTTGAAGATCAGACCTTGAGATACCTTGACTAAAAATATTATTATCAAAATTTGGTAAAGAGACTAAAGCTAAGATGCCGCCGGTTTTTGGATCAATTGCAACTGCCGCAGCTTTTTTTACACCAGTAAGGTCAAGCCGTTTTTGCAACTCTTCGGTTAGCTTCTTTTGCAACGCTGAATCTAGGTATAGGACTAAACTTTTCCCGGGCTCCGGAAGAGATTCTGTTTTTTCCCCTTTCTTTTGTCCAAGCGCATCTTTCTCAATTTTAATCTTACCAGGATTACCTCGGAGCGTGGCTTCGTATGATTTTTCAGCTCCCGCCTTTCCGATGTAGTCGCTAACCGAATAATTTTGAGAAACACTATACTCGTCCTTATTAATCTTTCCTAAATAACCGACGACTTGAGAAAAAATCGAGCCAGAGGCGTAATCGCGGATAGTATTGTTTACTATTTCGAATCCAGGAAAATCCTTAATTCTTGATTCCAAAAGAACTAATGTCTGTTGCGGAATGTTTTCTGCAATCAAAACCTGAGAATCAACCGAATCTTCAATCTCTCGCCGTAAAATCTCCGGATCCGCACCAATAATACTGGCTATCTCATATATTTTTCCATCATTGTCTGAAGATAAAGAAAACAAATCTCTTTTATCGCAAATTAGATCAAACGCCGGGGCATTAAAAACCAGCTGCTTCAAATCGTTATCATAGATGACCCCGCGTTCGGGCAAAATATATTTTGTTCGGACTCGATTACTCTTGCTTAGAGTTGAAAACTTTTCGCCCTGGATAATCTGCAGATAAAAAATCTTTGAAAAGAGCAAAACTGCAACAAGCGCAAAGACAGCAAAAATTAAATAAACTAATTTTTCTCTCAAGGGCAACTCAAACTTCTTTTGAGTTATTCCCAACTCCTCTTCTTTGTCCGCCGCGAGCTTATCCAAAAAAACCTCGTGAGGCTCAATATCCTGCCTAAAATTTTTTATCTTATACCTTTCGACTTGCATGTTTTAGCATCAGCTATTTTTTTAAATATGTAGAAACTGGGAATGGCGAAGCACAGATTGAAAAGTATTTTTATCCCCAAGGCATATCCGCCGAAACTTATTATCGTCGATCGGTCAAACAGCAATGAAAACGCCCCAAACAAAAAGTCGTACAGAATTACGCAGAAAACAAAAATCGGCATGAAATAGAAGACAAGATATTTTCGCGGAATACCCCGGAGCACACGAAGCAATTCCTTAACAAAAACGTAAACAATTAATAACGAGAGAATTGAAACTCCGAAATTAACGTCGGAAAAAAGGTCCAGGAAAAAACCGCCGATAATTATGGCCAGAATACTCGTGTATCTATGCGAGGAATCAAAAAAGAAAATCAAACATGCCAGAACTAAAACAAAATTCGGGGAAACTCCGCTGATACTTAAGGGAACGAAAAAACTTCCTTGTATTAAAGAAAGTAAATAAAAACATATAAATAAAACTAGAAATCTGTATTGAGCCAAATTATTTAAAATTGGTTATAACAAAAAGATTTTGAGTGCTTCTTAGATCAAAGTATGGCTTTATCTCACCGGTCTGGTATGGTTTTGTATCCTCTTTTTTTACAACCTCTATCTCCCCCACCAACAAATCCCGAGGGAAAACCCCCTGTAGATTTGAGGTAGTTAAAACATCTCCTTTCTTTATCTCTTCTTCCCTGGGTATTAGATCAAATAATAGATTCGAACCGCCATTACCCCGAGCAACTCCGTATATTCCAGGCTGATTAATTGTTTCTATACTTGCATCAGCCGTACCAAAATCTTGAACTTTAAAATCAAAAACGCTATCGGCTCGAGTAATTAAGGAGATACGAGAGAAATTATCATACACCTCGGCAACCCGGCCGAATAGCACTCTGTTTTGATCAATCACCGGCATATTTACCTCCATGCCGTCCGAAAAACCTTTATCAATTAATATATAACTACCGGCGGTATCCTTCTCGATGATATGAGATACAACCAGCTTAAAGTCTTTTTGCAAATTAAGCTCAAGGGCTTTTCGCAAGTCCTCGTTTTCTTTTTTCAGGTTCTCCAAAGTAAAAATCTCAGCCAACAAACTTTGCTTCTCCTCAAAAAGTTTATTATTATCGCTCTCTAAATTATTTATTCTTACAATAGCGCCCAGAAAATCAGAGGTATTCCCCCCAGATCGCAAAAGAAGTTTTTGGAAGGGACAGGAAATAGTATAGAAAAAATTCTTCACTGTTTTACTGTAAATATTTAGACCAATAATTAAAAGTATCGGAATAAAAATCAATAACAGAATTCTTGACGTTTTACCTCTGGAGGAATTAATTTGCATAATAGTTAGTTATTTTACCCTGCCTCAATATTTAATGCAAATCATGCAATAAAAAATGGAAGCAAATTTACTTCCAGATTCTATTTCACGTAAACAAAAATCGTATTCAGTGTAGGAGGACTACCTACTTTCGCGCTAACGCACTATCATCGGCCTTGGGTTATTTCACTTCTGTGTTCGGAATGGGAACAGGTGGAGCAAACCCAGTATAGTCCCCTTACACTAAATACGATTATTGTTTTTGTATTGTATTTTAAATATCTAAAATCTGTATCTATCACTTATTTATTCTCCTAAGTTTTTTGCAAAACTTGGGAGAATAGCAAAGAAAATAACAATGATTTATTAGTACTCCTCGGCTGAGTGAGTCGCCTCACTTACACCTGGAGCCTATCAAGGTCGTCATCTTCGACCAATCTAGGAGTTCTAATCTTGAGGTGGGCTTCGCGCTTAGATGCTTTCAGCGCTTATCCCTTCCGAACTTAGCTACCCAGCAATGCTCCTGGCGGAACAACTGGTACACCAGAGGTTCGTTCAACCCGGTCCTCTCGTACTAGGGTCAAAGCCTCTCAAAACTCTGCGCTTGCGGTAGATAAGGACCAACCTGTCTCACGACGGTTTGAACCCAGCTCACGTAACACTTTAATTGGCGAACAGCCAAACCCTTGGGAGCTGCTCCACCCCCAGGATGTGTTGAGCCGACATCGAGGTGCCGAACAGAGCCGTCGCTATGGACGCTCGGGCTCTACCAGCCTGTTATCCCCGGAGTAGCTTTTGGTTGATGATCTTCAGCGGTTCTAATAACCACTGTCGGTTCACTAAGTTCTGCTTTCGCAACTGCGCGACATATCCGTCTTGCAGTAAAGCCGGCTTATGGCTTTGCCCTATCGCTCCGATTTCCATCCGGAGCTAGCCGACCTTATAAACGCCTCCATTACTCTTTAGGAGGCAAGTGCCCCACTTAAACTACCCATTAAACACTGTCTCTCGAATAAACGAGGTTAGAATTAAAGCCTTTAAAGGATGGTGTTTCATCGGCGACTCCACCCTATCCGAGAATAGGGTTTCAAAGTCTCCCATCTACGCTACGCATTAAAAACCAAAACTCAATATCTAACTATAGTAAAGCTTCCGGGGTCTTTCCGTCTAGCCGCAAGTAACCGGCATCTTCACCGGTATTGCATTTTCACCGGGCTCTTCGTTGAGACAGTCCCCCAGTCGTTAAGCCATTCATGCGGGCCGGAACTTACCCGGCAAGGGATTACGCTACCTTTGGACGATTATAGTTATCGCCGACGTTCACTGGTGCTTCAGTCACTCAGCCTATACCTTGCGGCATACACCGGCAACCTTAACATTCCAGCACTGGTCAGGCCTCAGCTCCTATACATCCTCTTACGAGTTAGCAGGAACCTGTGTTTTTGATAAACAGTCGCTAGGGGTACTTTAATTGCAGCCTAGTCCTTGCGGACTGGGCAGGCCATATTGCGAACTTACGGCCGCTTTTTTGCCGAGTTCCTTGACGAAGATTCACCCGTTCACCTTAGCACACTTACGCCAACCCACCTGTGTCGGTTTACGGTACGATATCCCTCCTAATTTGACTCTCCTGAAACTTTTCTGGGAAGCGTGCTCTACCTAGATTTCTCTCCCCGAAAGGAGAAATTTTCTTCGCGCTTGGATTGCTCCTCACGCGCTAAACGTAAATCCGATAATACGCCTAGGCTACTACACTCCGTCATTTCAGAAAAATTAGAAAGGATGGGCCGGAATATTAACCGGCTGTCCATCGAGTACACCTTTCGGTTTCCCCTTAGGATCGCCTAACCCTTGGCTGATTTACATTGCCAAGGAAACCTTGGGTTTTCGGTGTTTTAGTATTTCACTAAAATTGCGGTTACTCATGCCAACATTCTCACTCCTTAGCGCTCCACCCGACTTCACAGTCGAACTTCACTGCACTAAGGACGCTCTCCTACCACCAGCAATTGACGAATCAACTGCTGATCCATATCTTCGGTATTAGACTTAGTCCCGGAAATCTTTGGCGCATTTCGCCTAAATAGGACAGTGAGTTGTTACACACTCTTTAAAAGATAGCTACCTCTAAGCTAACTTCCTGCCTGTAAAGGGCAAAACACTTCCTTATTTAACACTTAGTCTAATTTAGGGACCTTAGATTATGGTCTGGACTGTTCTCCTCGCGACTATGAAGCTTAGCCCCCACAGTCTAACTGCCTTTCTCTTAAAACACTGGTATTCGGAGTTTAGTTAGAAAATCTGAGCGAAGCCCAAGAAATTCTATCTAGTGCTCTACCCCCAATGTTTAACAAAAGACGCTAGCCCAAAAGCTATTTCGGAGAGAACCAGCTATTACCAAGCTCGATTAGCTTTTCACTTCTTTCCACAAGTCATCCCAGAGTATTGCACGGCTCACGGGTTCGGGCCTCCTCCCGACTTTCGTCGGAATTCACCCTGCTCATGGAAAGCTCGCTTGGCTTCGGGTCTCAAGCACGCAGCTGAAATTTTGCGCTATTAACACTCGCTTTCGCTACGCCTCCACCCCATAAGGGCTTAGACAAGCTGAGTGCTTGAACTCGTTGGCTCGTTCTGCAAAAAGCACGCCATCACTCGATCCTTGCGGATCAAGCTCTGACTCTTTGTAAGCAAATGGTTTCAGGTTCTATTTCATCGCCCTCGCCGGGCTGCTTTTCACCTTTCCCTCACGGTACTAGTTCACTATCGGTGATATCAAGTATTTAGCCTTGGCCGTATAGTTCGGCCGGATTCCTGCCAGGTTATCATGCCCGACAGTACTCAAGTAAAATAGCAAGGAGCGTAAAATCGTTTTCGTCTACGGGATTATTACCCTCTATGATCGCCCTTTCCAGGGTCATTCGACTAACGAAAATACCAAAGTGTTCTCCCTCGGATAGAATCCCGCCCTCCATATATGAAATATGAGTGACGGGATGCCCCCGACGCTAAATCCTTACAACCCCAATTTGTTCCTTGCGAAATAAATTGGTTTAGGCTTCTCCCTTTTCGCTCGCCACTACTAAGGGAATAAATATTTTTCTATTTTCCTCTGGGTACTATGATGTTTCGCTTCCCCAGGTGCACTCTCAACCCTTGCGGATTGAGTAATTTCGTTTATAGCGAAATTGGGTTTCCCCATTCGGAAATCTCCGGATCAAAGGTTGCTAACCACCTCCCCGAAGCTTATCGCAGGCACGCCGCGTCCTTCATCGTCTTGATATCCCAAGGCATCCACCATCTGCCTGTAAAATTATTTCTTTGCGTAAGTTGATAGATACAGATTTTAGATATCTAATTAAGATTATTAAATTAAAAAGCAATTTAATAAAATTTGAAAATGCAATTTATCCGA